>OCVV011222052.1_pt1 | contig 13577 bp, 12 predicted proteins | sample 1539721 | NCBI WGS metagenome assembly OCVV01 (sample SAMN02144230, study PRJEB22623) | gut metagenome | biome: sheep rumen | host: Ovis aries | place: New Zealand
TGAATTAAAAGAATTAGTTGCAAAATATAAAGACTATTATAAAAAGACATTTAAAGAAGATTTCCCAACTGACCCATATGAACAATTACTAGAAGCAGTTAAAGCTGTATTTAGAAGCTGGGATAACCCTAGAGCAAATGTTTACCGTATGATGAACAATATCCCTTATGAATGGGGTACTGCAGTAAACGTTCAATCAATGGCTTTTGGTAACAAGGGTGAAACATCTGGTACTGGTGTTGCCTTCTCAAGAGACCCTGGTACTGGTGAAAACAAAGTATCAGCTGAATACTTACCTAACGCACAAGGTGAAGACGTTGTTGCTGGTATTAGAACACCACTTCATATTGAAGAATTGAAGAAGAGAATGCCTGAAGTTTATGAACAATTCATGAAAACTATCAAGCTTATGGAAAACCATTATAAAGACATGCAAGATATGGAATTTACTGTTGAAGATGGTAAATTATATTTCTTACAAACAAGAAATGGTAAACGTACTCCTCAAGCAGCTTTAAAGATTGCATCTGATTTAGTTGATGAAGGCTTAATCGATGAAAAAGAAGCAGTACTTAGAATTGATGCTCAAAGCTTTGATAAATTACTTTTACCTAACTTTGATAGAGATGAACTTAAAGCAGCAAAACCAATTGCTGTAGGTCTTCCTGCAGGTCCTGGTGCTGGTACTGGTAAACTTGCATTTAGTGCTGAAGAAGCTGAAGCAAGACATGCTAAAGGCGAAAAGGTTGTTTTAGTTAGAACTGAAACTTCTCCAGAAGATATCGTTGGTATGATTTCATCTGAAGCAATCCTAACTATGCGTGGTGGTATGACTTCACATGCAGCCGTTGTTGCTCGTGGTATGGGTAAATGCTGTGTTTGTGGTTGTGGAGATGCATTAATCGATGAAGAAGCAAGAACAGTTACAATTAATGGTAAAGTATATACTGATAAAGATACATTCTCAATTGATGGTTCAACTGGTAATGTATACTTAGGCGCAATCAAAACTGTTGCTCCAGATCTATCAAGTGGTATTTTTGGTAGATTCATGAAATGGGTTGATGCTAATAGAGTACTTAAAGTTAGAACAAATGCTGATAACCCAAGAGATGCAAAACAAGCAGTAGTATTTGGTGCTGAAGGTATCGGTCTATGCCGTACTGAACATATGTTCTTCGATAAAGATAGAATCTTCTCAATGAGAAAGATGATTTTAGCTGATACAAAAGAGGAAAGAGTTAAAGCATTAGCTGAACTAGAACCAATGCAACAAAAGGATTTCGAAGACTTATACGAAATCATGGGTGGAATGAATGTTAACGTTCGTTTACTTGACCCACCTCTACATGAATTCTTACCAAAAGAAGATAACCTAATTAAAGAACTTGCTGATGCACTAGGAAAAACAGTAGCTGAAGTTAAAGATAGAATTGATGACTTACACGAAGCTAACCCAATGATGGGTCATAGAGGATGTCGTCTTGCAGTAACTTATCCAGAAATCTGCGAAATGCAAACTCGTGCTATCATCAAAGCCGCAATCAATGTTTCAAGAAAAGGCGTTATGGTTGAACCAGAAATTATGGTACCACTAGTACTTGAAATTAAAGAATTAAAATTCGTTAAGAATTTAATTTGCAAGGTTGCTGATGAATTAATCGCTGAATCAGGATTAAAGATGAAATACCATGTTGGTACAATGATTGAAATCCCACGTGCAGCATTACTTGCTGATGAAATTGCTGAAGAAGCAGAATTCTTCAGTTTTGGTACAAATGACTTAACACAAATGACATTCGGTTTCTCTAGAGATGATGCAGGTAAATTCTTACCATCATACTATGAAACTAAGATTCTAGAATTCGATCCATTTAAGACTTTGGATACTGAAGGTGTTGGTAAACTAGTTAAGATGGCAGTTAAACAAGGTAGATCTACTAGAAGCGACTTACACGTTGGTGTATGTGGTGAAACTGGTGGAGACCCACGTAGTATTGACTTCTATCACAATGCTGGTTTAGACTATGTTTCTTGTTCACCATTCAGAGTTCCTGTTGCTAGACTTGCAGCTGCTCAAGCTAACATTAGAAATCCACGTGATTTAGGTGAAAAGCTTAACAAAGTAGCTAAAGATGTTACAAAAGGAATCAAAGGTTTATTTAAGAAAAACTAATAACTCTAAATAATAAAATGGCTTTGCTCCATGCAAAGCCATTTTTCTACTCTATTTATAGGAGGCTAATATGAAAAATATAAAGCTTTGTTATATTGGTGGCGGTTCTAAAATGTGGGCAAGAGTATTCATGTCAGACTTGGCACTAACTGATGGTTTATCTGGTGAAGTTGCACTATATGATATTGATACAATTGCTGCCAAAAGAAATGAAATAATTGGAAATAGAATCAAAGATAATCCTAAAGCATTATCTAAATTCACATATAAAGTATATGAGAAACTAGAAGATGCACTTAAGGGATCAGATTTTGTAATAATATCAATTCTTCCTGGAACATTTGACGAAATGGAATCAGACGTACATGCTCCAGAAGAATATTCTATTTATCAATCAGTTGGAGATACCGTTGGACCTGGTGGAGTTTTACGTGCTATGCGTACTGTCCCAATTTATGAGGGATTTGCAAAGGCTATAAAAGAATATTCTCCAAATGCTTGGGTAATTAATTTAACAAACCCAATGACGATTCTTACACGTACTTTATACGACGTTTATCCTGGTATAAAAGCTTTTGGATGCTGTCATGAAGTATTTCATGCTGAACAACTTTTATGCCGTGTTTTAAAGGAACTAAAGGGTATTAATGTAACAAGAAAAGATATAGAAGTTGATGTTGCAGGAATCAATCACTTTACGTGGATTGATGAGGCACATTATAAAGATATTGATATCTTAAAGCTACTCCCAGAATTTATGGATAAATTTGAAGATGGTGGCTACTATGAAGAAGGAGAAGATATCTATGCCTTTAAGAGTGATCCATTTGCCTATGGTAATAATGTCAAATTTGATTTGTTTAAAAGATATGGAATACTTGCTGCGGCAGGAGATAGACACCTAGCTGAATTTTGTAATAACACTTGGTATTTAAAAGATCCAAAAACAGTTAAAGATTATCACTTTAATTTAACAACAGTAGATTATAGAAGAAATGATCAAAAGAATAAAATAGAAGAAACTATTTTAATGGCAGAAGGTAAAAAGGAATTCCCTTTAGTTAAATCTGCTGAAGAGCTTGTTGATTTAATTAAAGCCTTACTTGGCTTTGGTGATATTAAATCAAATGTAAATTTCCCTAATAAAGGACAAGTAGAAGGACTTTTGGAAGACTCAATTGTTGAAAGTAATTGTATATTTAAGGGAAATGAAATAATTCCAATTAAGGCAAATAAATTACCTCTTGGTGTATTTAATTTAGTTAATCGTAATTCACTAAATATAGAAAACTGTTATAAAGGAATTAAGGAAAGAAACCTTGATATAATCTTTGAATCTTTTATTAATCAACCACTATGTTCAAATCTTGATATAAAAGATGCTAAAGATTTATTTAAAAAAATGTGTTATAATACAAAAAAATATCTAGATCCATATTTTAATCTAGATAAATACTTTAATAACTAATATGAAAAAAGAATTTACTATTTACACAAACGACTTAACAATCCAAAGGCATGGACTATCTGGAAAATGGAAACATTACGCATTTGATCAAGATGGTTTTATCAAACTTAAACTAAAGCCTGCTACATATTATTTTAAATGTATGAATCAAGATGTGATTTATAATTTTAATAATGATTCAAGAATCTATTTTGTGTATAGAGAAGATAATGATTGTCATTTTAATGTATTAATAAAAGATATATCAATTGAAGAACTTGAAAAATATCAAATGAGAAAATCATTAAATTTATAGGAGAGTATGTTATGGAATCCTTAAAAGAATTATTTAGAATTGGAAATGGTCCATCATCAAGCCACACTATGGGACCTAAAAAAATTGTTGAAGAATTTTTAAAAAGATATAATGATTCTGATTATATTGAAGTAACGTTATATGGTTCATTAGCTTTAACAGGAAAGGGACACTTAACTGATAAGGTTATCGATGATGTATTGGCTGATATAAAACATAAAATTGAATTTGATATTAAGAAAAAAGTTAAGCATCCTAATACTATGATTGTAAAAGGATATAAAGGCAAGAAAGTTATTCATCAAATGAAGGCTTACTCTGTTGGTGGTGGCGCGATTGAAATTGATGGTGAAAAAGCAATCGTCAAAAAGGATGTCTATAAGCTTTCTAAATTTGAAGATATAAAGGCATATTGTAAAGAAAAGAATATGCGTTTATATGAATATGTAGATGAATGTGAACCTGAAATAGAAGAATACTTAAAAGAAGTACTTAGTGTTATGGAAGATGCAATTAAGCGCGGGTTATCTCAAGAAGGTGTACTTCCTGGTAAACTTCAAGTAAAAAGAAAAGCTAAAAAGATATACGAAAACAATCCTGAAAATCCGCTAGAAAAATATTATAAGGATGCCTTAGCATTTGCTTTTGCCGTTAGTGAAGAAAATGCATCTGGTGGTAAGATAGTTACAGCACCTACTTGTGGTGCTTGTGGAGTATTACCTTCAGTTATTGAAGTATTAAAGCGTACTAGTAAATATAGCGAAAAACAAATACTTAACGCACTAAAGACTGCAGGTTTAATTGGTAATTTACTTAAGACTAATGCATCAATTAGTGGAGCTGTTGCTGGATGCCAAGCCGAAGTAGGTAGCGCATGTTCAATGGGTGCTGCACTTGTTGCTGAAATAAATGGCAAGGATTATGATACAATTGCTCACGCAGCTGAAATCGCAATGGAACACCATCTAGGCTTAACATGTGACCCTGTTATGGGTTATGTTCAAATACCATGTGTATCACGTAATGGTGTTGCGGCTGTTCGTGCATTTACATCATATTCTTTAGCATGTTATCTTGAAGGTGTTCAATCAAGTATTTCATTTGATGAAATCTGTGAAATCATGCTAAAAACTGGTATGGACTTATCAAGTAAATACCGTGAAACATCAAGCGGCGGTTTAGCAAAATTAAAGAAGAATATAGTTAAGCGTCTAAATGCAATCGATATTGAAAATAATCATATCCAAAACGAGGAAGAATAGTCATGACCTGGAGTATTATTTTACAAATCATCTTACTTGGTATAGCATTATCAATGGATGCTTTTGCTGTAGCAGTAACTGATGGTTTAACATATACAGATATCAACAAAAAGAAAAGTTTCTTTATTGCTTCAGTATTCGGTGTTATGCAAGCTTTAATGCCGCTTTTAGGCTACTGGATAGTAGAAATAATTGAAATAATCGTAGGTGAAGCTGGTGGAGCTGGTGCTGGCAATATAATGGCAATTGTTGTTACTTGGATTGCATTTACCCTACTTTTATTTATTGGTGGTAAAATGTTATTAGAAGGTATTAAAGAACTTAATAAACCAGCAGAAGAAAAAGAACCAAAAAAATTCTCAGTTAAAGAAGTATTATATTTTGGTTTTGCAACTGCAATTGATGCTTTAGGTACAGGGGTTGCCCTACACTCTGGGTTATCTACAAACTATACCATTTGGCTTCATGTATCAATCATAATGATATGCACATTTATTATTTCTTTAATAGGATTATTTTTAGGTAAACAAATTGTAAAACTGTTAAAAGGCAAATTTGAAATTACATCTATTATTGGTGGAGCAATTCTAATTGCTCTTGCAATATGGATTGTACTTGAATTCTATTTAATATAAGCTGATTCATTTCAGCTTTTTTTGTTTTTAAAAATGTTATATGTTATAATGATATAAAAGGAGAATTATTATGCGTGCTATATTTGAAACTGGATTCTATATTATTTATTTTGCATTAATAATGTATATCGGTATATATTTAATAATTAAAGATAAAGAACGTAAGGATTTAATTTTCTTTGGTCTTGCATGTGCACTACTTGGTTTTGGTGATGCATTCCATTTAGTACCTAGAGCGATTGGCTTAATTACAAAAACATTAGATAGCCCATCAGATACACTTAATATGTGGCTAGGCTTAGGTAAACTAATCACATCTATTACTATGACTTTCTTTTATCTACTTATCTATTATTTCATTCATAAGAAAAGTCATGTTAAAAGAAACCTAATGCTAGATTTAGTAGTATATACACTTTTAATCGCTAGATTCATATTACTTATATTACCTCAAAATAGATGGTTAGATAATGATGGAGATTTAATTTGGGGAATAGTTAGAAATATACCATTTACAATCCTTGGTATAATTGTTATTGTTTTAGCAAATATATATCTTAAACATATTAAATACTATAAACTAATGTGGGTAGCTATTATACTATCATTTGGATTCTATATTCCTGTTGTAATACTTGCTAGTAAGTATTCTTGGGTAGGACTATTAATGCTACCAAAAACTATTTGTTATTTATGGATAGCATTTATGGGATATCTAGATACAAGAAGTAAGAAAGATTTATTTGAATAGCAAAGTAAAAGCCCTGTTCGACAGGGCTTTTATAATCTAGTTAATCTCTTACAACTTGATTCTTTCCATTCTTTTTACCTTTATATAATCTATTATCGGCAACTTTTATTAATTCATCAATAGTTTTACCTTCATCAAATCTGGCAACACCAATAGTAATAGTAACTCTTATTTTAAATATATCATAAGTATATTCATAATCAGCTATTGCTTGTCTAATATTATCGATTGTAGATAAAGTATCATTATCTTCTTTCATGATAATAATGAATTCTTCTCCACCATATCTAAAGACGTTCCCATTTTTAGTCATTGATAATGCTGTCTCAGCGACCCTTACTAAAACATCATCACCACATAAATGACCATATCTATCATTTACTTTTTTAAAATCATCTATATCAATCATTGCAAGACAATATTTATTCTTTTTTCTATCTAAATCTTTATAGAAGCTTTCAAGGGCTTTTCTATTACCTATATTAGTTAGCTTATCAGTTTGTGAATCTCTTAATATTCTTTTTTCCAAGCTTATTACATAGGAAATGAATAATGAATTGAAAACTATTAAGAAAATAAATAGTGTAATCATATGTACCATAAAGGCAGTAGTATTCATTGATGAAGTCCACGTATCTTCCCCATGGTAATATGGTTCTATCTTTATAACCTCACATATAATGTATAGTGCCGCATATGATATAATAGCCGCTATTGCAAATGGCATTGGTTTTATCTTATTTTCACTTTTCTTTGAGAAGTAGCCTGCAAAGAATGATAAAACACAAAGTCCAACAAGCCAAATATGAAAAAATGAATCAAATCCACAAATAAGTGTTGCTGAAACAACGAACGAAAGCATTTCTATTGCAGTAAGATAGAAGAAAGTATTATATTTTTTCTTTCTTAATGCAAAATATAAACCTATATAATAAATAATGCATACTACATTAATTATAATCATCAAATATAAGCCTTCAATTAAGAAGAAAATAAGATATGCAAAATGCGCAATTAAAAAAGCAATATCTGTATAGAATGTTGCTTTTCTTAATAGATCATCATATAGCTGCTTATTAAATTGTTCCTTATCAAAAGTAGTATATTCTTCTTGCATTATAGCTTGCTCCTAAACATTATAATATAAGCGCTTACATTTGAGTTATTATACCATATTTTCCGAAATTTTACAAATATTTGAACTAAATAAATTGACTTAAATTATAAGAAAAAATATAATTTTAATATGAAAATAAGAAAAGCAATTAGTAGTGATATTAATGACATTTTAATAATATATGAACGTGCAAGATCTTTTATGAAAGAAACTGGTAATCCTAACCAGTGGAGGGATAATAAACCAGAAAAAGAAGAAATCTTAAAAGATATCAATAACTCTAATCATTATATAGTATATGATGAGGATGGAATATATGGTGCATTTTCTTTTGTAATAGGAATAGATCCTACATATAACTATATTGAGGGTGCCTGGCTTAATAATGAAAAATACGGTACACTTCATAAGGTAGCAAGCGCACAAACAAAACATGGTATATTAAGTTTTATATTGGGATACTGTAGCGCCTTAGTTGATAATATTAGAATTGATACTCACGAGGATAATAAAGTAATGCAACATTTAATCCTAAAAAATGGCTTTACTAAATGCGGTATTATTTATTTACTTAATGGTGAGGCTAGAATTGCATATCAAAAGAAAATACGATAAAAAGAAAAAGCGTAAATCATTACGCTTCTTCATGTATTCTTTTAGTCTCAGAGATGAATTCATACATTTCTGAGGCTTTTTCTTTTTGAATTTGAATATCAAGTGATGTTACTTTAACTGTAACACTCTTATTATAATATTCAATTGTAATTAAGTCTCCAACCTTAATTTCTTTAGAAGGCTTAGCTGCTAAATTGTTAACTAAAATCTTTTCATTTTGAGCAACATTTTTAGCAACTGTTCTTCTTTTAATTAATCTTGAGACTTTTAAATATTTATCAAGCCTCATTGTTATTATCTTCTTTATTATCAGTAGTAGAAGTATTAGCTACATCAGTTGCATCAACCTTTTCTTCAGGTTTTACCTCTTCAACTGGTTTTGGAGTAGGAAGATTGATTTTAGCATTAACCTTATTATCATACCAAGATAAGTGACCTGTTTCATTAATTTCATCAATTTCAGGCTTAGTTAATGTTTCAAGCTTTAATAAGTATTCAGCAATATTAGTTAAAAGCTTCTTATTTGCTTTAATAACTGTAACTGCTTTTTCGTAACATTCTTCAATAATGTTTCTAACTTCTTTATCAATTTCCATTGCAACTTGATCAGAGAAGTTCTTATCCTTTAAGTAATCTCTACCTAAGAATACACTACCTTGTGGTTGTTCATATTGGATAGGGCCTAAATCACTCATACCATATTCAGTAACCATAGCTCTAGCAATCTTTGTTGCTTGCTCAAAGTCGTTTTGAGCACCAGTAGTAACATCTTTGAAGATCAATTCTTCAGCAACTCTACCACCTAGGAAACCAGTAATAGTTTCAAGTAGTTGATTTTTAGTATGGAAGAATGTTTCTTCCTTAGGCATCATTAGGTTATAACCACCAGCTTGTCCACGAGGAACAATAGTGATTTTTTGAACTGTTGATGCATTTTCAAGTTTTAGACCAATAACAGCATGTCCTGCCTCATGGTAGGCAACAAGCTTTCTTTCTGTTTCAGTATATTTCTTACTCTTTTTAGCTGGACCCATCATTACTCTATCGATTGCTTCATCGATATCTTGAGTAGAAATAGTCTTTCTATTTTCTCTTGCAGCAAGAAGTGCAGCTTCATTTAGTAAGTTTTCAATATCAGCGCCACTAAATCCTGGAGTTCTTTGAGCTATTTCATCAAGATGAACAGAAGAATCTAAGTGTTTATTTCTAGCATGAACCTTAAGTATTGCCTCTCTACCACGCATATCAGGATTATTAATAGTAATTTGTCTATCAAATCTTCCTGGACGAAGAAGTGCAGGATCAAGCACATCTGGACGGTTAGTTGCGGCCATAATGATGATACCAGTATTACCATTAAAGCCATCCATTTCAACTAGTAATTGGTTAAGTGTTTGTTCACGTTCATCGTGACCTCCACCCATACCGGCTCCTCTTTGTCTACCTACGGCATCAATTTCATCGATGAATAAGATACATGGTGCGTTTTCTTTTGCTGTCTTAAACATATCTCTAACACGAGAAGCACCAACGCCGACAAACATTTCTACGAAATCAGAACCTGATATTGAGTAGAATGCAACTCCAGCTTCACCAGCAACAGCTTTAGCAAGTAATGTTTTACCTGTACCTGGAGGACCAAATAGAATAACACCTTTTGGCACACGAGCACCAATTTCAGCATATTTTTTAGGATTCTTTAAGAAGTCAATTATTTCAACTAATTCTTGTTTTTCCTCATCGCAACCTGCTACATCATTAAATGTAACAGTTTTTTGTTTAGCAAGCTTAGCATTAGATTTTGCAAAATCAAATGCACCACCAGCTCCACCTTGACTTTTTAAGATACTTCTAAATATAAAGATAATTGGTATTGCTAAAATAAGATAAGGTAGTAGCGATAGAAGTATTGATAAGAAATAATTTGTCTTAAGTGGCTCAACCTTAATACCTAATTCTTTATAATCAAGTCTTATTGTTTCAAGTTCATTAGTTGTTACTGCAACTTGGAATGCCTTATCAGTAGATTTAATTTTACCAGTGATATAGTATAAGTCATAGTTGTTATCAATCGGAGTTGCAATTAAATCTTTTGTTTGAACATCATCTTTATCTGCATAAGTAACAAACTCAGTTAAAGTTAATGATTGTCTTGATGTAGTTGTAAGTCTATTGATTAAGAAAAACAACAAAACAAAAAGTCCAATGATAACAATAAAGAATATTAGACCACTATATCTACTAATCTTAGGTCTTTCGTTATTATTATTGTTGTTATTATTATCTTGCATAAAATCACCTCTTATATACTTCTTCTTTAAGTACACCTATATAAGGTAGATTACGATATTTTTGATTATAATCTAAGCCATATCCTACAACAAACTCTTTAGGTACGTCATAACATACATAATCAGCCTTAATATCAAGTATTCTTCCTTCTGGTTTATCTAAAAGTACACAAATCTTAACACTTTTAGCTCCAGCATTTAAAAATAGATTTCTAATTTTATTTAATGTATTACCAGTATCTAAGATATCATCAACTAAAATAACATCTTTACCTTTAACATCAGGAACATATCCAGATGTTTGAAGTTTACCAGTTGATGCGGTACCCTCATATGAAGACACTCTTAAATAATCAATTTCACAATATAAATCGATTCTCTTCATTAAGTCTCCAATAAAAGGAATGACACCCTTTAAAAGACCCACGATAAGTGGTTCTTTACCTTGATAATCATTAGTAATCTTTTTACCAATTTCTTTAATTTTCTTTTCTAAATCTTCTTCAGAAAATAATACTTTTTTAATATCATCACTCATCATTTTTAAGTTTCTCCTCTACTATAAGCAAAATATCTCCGTTTCCCTTTTGCTCAAATACGGTTTTTGATTTTACATAATCATAAACCCATAATATATTATCATTACTATCAGTAATAATAGGTATATTATCTCTTTTTTCTTTTGGTATCTTTAAATCAATAAATAATCTAGATACTTTTTTATTTCCTATTAATAAATTAATAGAATCTCCCTCTTTTTTAGGTCTAACCTTAAGAGGCAAGCACAAAGTATTATAACATAACTTTATGTATTTTGCATTATTTATTGGCCTATCTTTAGAAAAATAGATCTTGAAATCGTTATTATAAATAACGACATCATTTATACCAAGCTCGCATTCATTAATAATTAAATCATTTTTCTTTTTTATGAATGCCATATCATATTCTTTTATAAAATAATAATCATTAGATAATTTATATTCTTTATTACCATCTTTACTAGATAAGATATTTATTATTGCATTAATAATATCATTATTTTTGTTTACTTCATAACGCTCTAAAAGTAAACAAATAATATCTTTTTTTAAGGCAATATGAAATTTATTAAAGCTATCTAAATTGATTTTATTTTCATGTTCATTTAAATATTTAATTGAATCATTTCTGATATATTCAAATGATTCTTTTAAGATAGTTGAATATTCATTAATTTTTGTATAAATATCATCTGATTCATTTTTAAGAATTGGGATTACATTATGTCTAATCCTATTTCTTAAAAAATCATTTTCGTTATTTGAACTATCTTCAAAATAAGTTAAGTTATTTTCTTTTGCGTAATTATAAAGCATATCTTTACTAAATGGTAGAAGTGGTCTAACAAGCTTAAATTCTCCATTATCATTTATTTTTGATATACCCCCATACCCATATAAATTAGATCCTTCTAGGATTTTCATTAATACAGTTTCAATCTCGTCATCTGCATGATGGGCTGTATAAATGATGTTGGTATGGTATTTTAGCGCTAACTTTCTAAAGAAGTCATATCTTGCCTCATGAGCTAAATCATGAAAATTACCTTCATGATTATAAAAATAATCAAGAATCTCAAAAGGTATATTTTTATCTTTTGCGTAAGATTCTATAAACTTAGCCTCAGTATCAGATTCTTTTCTTTTGTGATGATTAACGTGGGCAATTACAACTTTTATTCCAATCTTGTATAAGATATCAAGAAGTACAGTTGAATCAACTCCAGTTGATACCGCAACAATAGCGTAATCCTCATTTATTAAATTGTTAGCCTTTAAAAATTCCTTAACTTTTTTTACTAACATACTAATTATACCTATAAATTGTCTTATTATTATGAAATAATAATGTGAAAAAATGATAATGCTACTACATTACCATTTAAAATAGATCATCTGTTTCAATTTTGCTGATTAATTCAGCTAAATTATCTTCAAACTCCATTGTTTTATCATTAGTTTGGTCATCAAGAGTATAAAGCTTATCATTATCTTTTAATAGTTCAATAGAATAATAACCAGCACAATTACCATGTTTTATTGCGATAAAAAATGGTACATGCATTCTTGGAATTAAAGTATCTTTAACTTTTTCATTACTCTTAAAACCCATTTTCTCTATGATTGCATAATATTTAAGTTTAACCTCTAAAGATTTACAATCTCTTAAGTCTTCTTTTTCGCCATATATATTTTCAAAAACAGGATCAAAGTGATAGATTTTATCTAAATGCTTTAATTTTGCAACCTTTTTAACATTATCCATAACAGATACACATGTTTTACACCAGTTGCCACCAATATAAACTAATCCTGTTTTGAAATAATCAAACATTTCTATTAATTCATCATAGGAAATATCTTGAAATATGTCATTCATATTTTATCTTTCCTTTTTATAATCAATATATTTTTTATATAATTCCTTTTTGTCTAGATTTAACATTTTGCTGACTTCTTTAATTGCATCATTTGATTTATAACCTAAAGATACTAAATTATCGATTTCTTTAAATGGATCAGAATCCATCTTTTCTTCCTTATAGCCAGAAACTAAAAGTACTATTTCACCTTTGATATCAATATCAAGTAAATTTCCTACATAGTCTTCGATATGTTCTTCAAATTTCTTTGTAAGCTCGCGCTCAATAACAACATATCTATTACCTAATACCTCATAAATATCGCTTAATGTTTTATTTATTCTATGAGGTGCTTCATAAAAAATTAAAGTAGCAGTGTTATACTTCAATTCATTAAGTTCCTCTTTTCTTTTTGATTCTTTAGAATCTAAAAAACCATAGAATAAGTATGGCATTGGAGTAAGTCCACTTTTTATAAGCGCACTAACACCAGCAGAAGCTCCAGGTATAGTTGATACTCTTAAACCCTCTTTTAAAGCTGCACTAACAATCTTGTATCCCGG
>OCVV011221533.1_pt1 | contig 13573 bp, 12 predicted proteins | sample 1539721 | NCBI WGS metagenome assembly OCVV01 (sample SAMN02144230, study PRJEB22623) | gut metagenome | biome: sheep rumen | host: Ovis aries | place: New Zealand
CTCCGCGGAACATGCGCCCAGCAAGGAGTTTTCGTGCAAGATGACGGAAAAATGCCGGGCAGATTGCGTGCCAAGCCGTCAGGCGGGATTGAATCAGTGGTTCCTTAGCAACTCGCCCGTTTGCTTGCAAACATGGGGCTCCCCGCCGCCTTAATAGAACGTCGCGACCTCCTGCTCGGGGGGCTCGGCGTCGTGCAGCTCGGTGACGTTCATCGTCGGGACGGGCTGCCCGTTCGGCGCGTGCTGCTGCAGAACGATCTCGCCGGTCACCGTGACCCAGTGCTGCTTGCCCGGATCAAAGGGCGTCGCCCAGTTCGCCGCGATCCAGCAGTATTTGATATCCTCCACACAGCAGGTCATGATGTGCCGCCCGACCGCAAACACATTCTTCGGGAAGGTGTGGTTGCGGAATGCCAGCGCCTTGAAGGTCATGGTCTTGCCGCGGTATTTCTTCGGGTCCTCCATCAGATCACGGAACCACAGCGCAAAGTCGCGGTCTGCGAGCGTGATGTGCTGCGCCTCCGTGTCAAACGGCAGCGGGTCCTCGATATCGTCGACAACGGTCTGCCCGTCCGTAAATTCGTAGTAGATTTCCGCACTCCGGCTCACACCGCGCACGATCTGGTGAAACTCCTGAAACTCCGAGCCCTTCGGGAAGCGGTTGAAATACACGAGCTCTGCGATGTTGAGCTTGTCGACCACCAGCGAACGCATGTTCTGATTGTAGTTGAGGAAGGTCGTCGCATCGGCGACCAGCACCGCCTGATAGATGCCCCAGTCCTCCGGCATCGCTTCAAAGAGGTCGTTGATCTGCCACATGCCGTTGTATTCGATCACGACACGCTCGGCGCGGCACTCCTTCGCGAGCTTTGCGAGATTCTCCGGGTTCAGGTCGAAGGCGTCCTCAAGCACATGCTTCGTGACCTTGCCCTTCGGCACGCGGGAGAGATCGTAGTCCTCCTCGCCCTCCTCGCAGACGAGCAGCAGCGTGCGTTCGCCGTTCGAGAAGCGCTTGTCCTCAAGCGCCTCCTGCACGAATTTCGTCTTGCCCGCTTCCAGAAAGCCCATGAAGAGGTATACGGGAATCATTTCATCCTGATTGTTCGGCATACGCAGCCTCCTTTAGTCCAGTCCGAAGAGCGCCTTGAGCGCGTCCTCCTTGATCTCTGCGCCGATCACGCACAGTCTGCCGGTCGTCTCGGCACTGCCGAAGCGCACATCCGGCGTGCCCGGCACATAGTCGAAGTGAATCCACTTGCCGTCTGCGCCCGCGACGATGCCCTTTGCGCGCAGCACCGTGCCGAATTTTTCGGCATCCTCGAGCTGCTCCAGCGCCGCCTGAATGCCCTCTGCCGTAAAGGTCTTTGCGGTCTCGGTGCCCCAGCTCGTGAACACGTCATCGGCGTGGTGGTGATGCCCGTGCTCATGGTCGTGGTCGTGATCGTGGCAGCCGCAGGTGCAGTCCGGACCGTGATCGTGGTCGTCGTGATCGTGGTGATGGTGGTGATGCTCGTGCTCGTCGTCATCGTCATCGTCGTGATCGTGGTGGTGATGCTCGTGCTCGTCATCGTCATCATCGTCGTGATCGTGGTGGTGATGATGATGCTCCGCCTCTGCAAGCAGCGCCTGCAGCTCGTCATCGAGCGTATTCTTCTGGGTCATGGCGTCGATCAGCTGCTGACCGGTCAGCTCCTCCCACTCGGTCGTGACGATCGGTGCGGCGGGATTGAACTGTCTGAGCAGCGCGGTCACCTCGGCGATCTTCTCCTCCGAGAGCCCTGCGGTGTGGCTCAGGATGATGCAGCTTGCATAGGTGATCTGGTTGTTGAAGAATTCGCCGAAATTCTTCTGGTACATCTTGCACTTTTTCGCGTCGACCACGGTGGTGAAGCCGTCCAATTCAACATCGTGTGCGTCGATGCGCTGCACCGCGCTGATGACATCGGAGAGCTTGCCGACGCCGGAGGGCTCGATGAGGATGCGGTCGGGGTGATACTCCTCGAGCACCTGCACGAGCGCCTTGCCGAAGTCGCCGACGAGCGAGCAGCAGATGCAGCCGGAGTTCATTTCGTTGATCTGGATGCCGGCATCGCGCAGGAAGCCGCCGTCGATGCCGATCTGCCCGAACTCATTCTCGATGAGCACGAGCTTTTCGCCCTTGTAGCCCTCTTCGATCAGCTTCTTGATGAGGGTGGTCTTGCCGGCTCCGAGGAAGCCGGAGAAAATGGTGATCTTGGTCATGAAAATCCATCTCTTTCCGTAAAATTCTGCCGCAGAGAAAGCGGTTCAACTTTTATTATAGCATATAATCAAGGAAAATGCAATGGGAGATTGCACAAAGAAGTGACTTATGCGCAAAATGGGTGTAAAAACGGAGCCGGGCACTGCCCGGTTATAGCATATTCGCGAAAAAAAAGCAATGATAGATTTGTTAAATGAAGTGGATATTGCGCGGCGTTTCAGAACGCTTGCGGCGGAGCCAAATGAAAGTTTTTGGTCGAGCTTTTTTCAAAAAGCTCGCGGGTCGAGGGCAGAGCCCTCGTCGCCCATGTTTGCAAGCAAACTGCGCAGTTTTGCTTTGCAAAACGTGCGGCTTCGCGGATGGATTTTGAATGCAAACAAGCCGCCCCGATGGCAAATCACCAATCGGGGCGGCGTTTTATATGTTATGGCGAACCGAAATACCGGATTTGACAATCAGCCCGCGCCTGCGTGCGGCTAGCACGCACGCGGGGAGTGAAGATTACGGCTTAACAAGTAACCGTGAAACTAGAGTAACGGAACAGGAAGGGAGAGGAATCAGGAAAGGGGGAGCTCAAGCTGCACTGCGTGCAGCTGGGGAAAACCGAAAGGGAGAGGGGAGGATAAGCGAGCTTGCGAGCGCCCTCCCCTTTCCCTTTGGGTTGTCCCCTCGCATTCGCGCCCCGCGCCCAACGAAATGCACAGTCGGACTGACGATTCAGAACAGCGAACGAAAATCTCTCACTAACGCCCACCCCCAATTCACAGCAGGAGCAACGATTCAGAACAGGGAACGAAAATCCCACACGAGCGCCCGAACAAATCTCACAGCAGCAACGATTCAGAACAGCGAACAAAAATCCCCGCAGCACGCCTTGGCTGCGGGGAGCTGTTGTTATTCGGTGAAGAACCTCTGGTTTGCCTCGAAGGAAGCGTGCGGGCGAATCTCCACATAGCCCGTGACCTCCGGCGACAGGCTGAGATTCGGTGCGTCGATCATCGCGGTCATCGGCTCAGGGCAGAAATACCCGTTGAAGCCCTTATCGTTCCATATAATCCAAAAGCGGTATTCCCCGCTGACCTGATAGCAGATGCGCTTTCCGCTCGCCGAATCCTCCACGATCGCACCGTAGAAGACCTGCCCGTCGAGCGTGCCGTTCTCTGCCTGATACATGTCGTTGTCAATGTTCTGGAGCACCGGAACCTTCGTGCCGTTCTTATACTCCAGATCGGAGAGCTTCGGCTCGAGCAGACGCTCCGTCGGCAGGCAGCGCTCATTGAGCTCGCAGCGCTTGCCGATCGGCACGGTCAGCCGCATGTCCTCTGCCTTTGCACCGTCGAGGAAGGGCGCCTGAATGGTCGTGTGCGTCGCCACCGAGATCGGCAGCATCTTGTCGGAGAGATTGAAGATCGCGATCTTGTGCTCCAGCCCGCATTCCGAGAGCGTGAAGGTCAGCTCTGCGCGGAATTTGAGCGGCAAATACTTGAAAAACGGGTCGTTCTCGTCGTAGACGTATTCGGTCTTGACCACGGCGCAGTTTTCGTCGGCGTGGTGCGAGACGACCGTATGTACGCGCTTGTGCAGAAAGCCGTGGATGTGATTGTGCCACGGGTCAGGCTCATTGACCGGAAGCTGGTAGACAGCATCGGAGGTCCTGAGCACGCCGTCGGCAAAGCGGTTGGGCAGATAGAGCGTCGGCAGACCCCAGACCTCGGCAGACTGCCGCAGGGTCTCCGCCGTGTTGTCGGGCGAAAAGCGGAATACGTCGATATTGTTCTTCACGTCGCGCAGGCGGATCACATTCGAGCCGATCTCGTAGGCAATATATGCCTCGTAGCCGCCGGCACAGAGCTGGATGCAGGGCGTACCGTTCAGAACTGTTTGCTGCGTTGTATTCATTTTTATGACGCGCCTCCTTACAGGGTCAGATACTGCATTTCATTCAATTCAGTATAGCATATTTTCACGAAAAAGGCAAGTGATGCCGTGAATTTTGTCAATCTGTACGAATATCGCACCGATTTTTAGGCAGAACGCGAAGGGAAAGCTGTCGAAACTGACGAAACTGCACAGAAAAGCCGGAAGCCCCGCAGCAGCCTGATACCGGCGGCGTGCGGGGCTTTGATTCCGGATTTTTTTCGCCGGGGTCAGGTCTGTGCATGCTCCGGGATGCGGTCGCGGAACAGGAATGAGATACACCAGACAGCGGAGATCGCTACCAGAATGTAAATCATTCTGCTGACGACGGATGCGGCACCGCCGAACATCCACGCGACGAGATCCAACTCAAAGATGCCGACAAGACCCCAGTTGATACCGCCGATGACCAGCAGGATCAACGCTAGCTTATCCCACATGAAACAAGTCCTCTTTTCGCATTGTTGACAGGGCGTCTGCGCGGCGCCCGTGGTGATAGTATAGACGGTTTCCGCGGCAATATGCAATGGCAAAAATTGTCAGATCGAAATTATGACAAATTCGCAGACACCGCCGCGCCGAATTCCGTTGCGATGCGGCGCTTGGCGTGCGGCGGGGTGTAGACCCATTCGTCGATATGGTCGCCGGTGAAGAAATAACGCAGCGGGGGCGGCGGGCATGCCTCGTCAAACACATCGACGATCGCGAGCTTGATCTTCATGCGCTCCGCAACAATGCTCTTGATATACACGCTCGCGCGCTGCCCGGGGCGGATATCCGGCCGGAGATCGGCAAGCCCTGCCAGATTCGGCGCAAGCTCGATGAAAATGCCGTAATCCTCGACCGACCGCACTATGCCCGCGACCGTTTCGCCCGCGGTGAAGCAGCTCGCGTTCTCCTGCCATGTGCCGAGCAGCTCCTTGTGCGTCAGCAGCACTCTGCCGTTCTCGAAGCCCTTGACCGCCGCGCGGATCATCTGCCCGACGCGAAAGCGGTCGGCGGGGTGCGAAATGCGCGAGACCGAGATCGCGTCGATCGGGATGAGCGAGGGCACGCCGCAGCCGATATCGACAAAGCAGCCAAAGGGCGCTAAATGCGTCACGCGCGCGGGAATGACGTCGCCCGGGCGCAGGCGGCTGATGTAGCTGTCGCGGCAGTGCTCCTGCTGGGCGCGCCGCGAGAGCACCGCGACGGGCAGTCCGTCCGCGCCCTGCTCGATGCGCAGAACAGAGAAGCACACGGGCTTATTCACCCGTGAGATCAGCGCGATATCGCGGGTGGTGCCCTCGGGGATGCCCATTGCACCCTCTGCCCGCGGGATCAGCCCGCGCATGCAGGGGAGCTCCACATGCAGATTGTGCCCGCCGTCGCAGATGCGCACCCGCGCCTCGAGCCGCTGTCCGGTCTGCATTGCCGTGCGCAGCGCCGCCTCCGAGCTGAGACCGGCGGCATTTTCGGGGGTGTCGAGCAGGCTCCCCTCCGGCAGATAGCAGGCTTGTGATTCCGTTCGTTCCATGCTGTTTGACCTCCAATTTCTTTTGTTGCCTGATAGATTTACAGCGGAAATTCGGGATGTGATCGCTCCGTCGGAGACACCGCTTTCCCGAAGCACCGCCTCCTTTTTATTTTAGGCAGCCGCCGTGGCGAATCGGCGCGAAAAATCTGCATCTGCCAAAAATTGCATGTGTCAGTGTCGAATCCGATCGAAGCGCAGCGTCCCCGCACAACTGTCCGCGTCACAAGGACAATTAACAAGAAAGCTGCACGGAAAACTATCGGAAAACCGCAGAAATCATGCGGATTTTCTTTTTGGTTTCGTGGAAACGCACGAAAAAGCGTTGCAAATGTTGTGCGCTTTACATCTTGATTTTTTGTGCGGAATGTTGTATAATACATAGTGTCTACGTCTGTGCCCGCGCGTCTTTGGACGGCGGAAAGCATGGCGTACCTCTCCGCGCCCGACCGTCCTTCACGGGCGGACGCACACCGGCAGAATGCCTGCCGGTACCAATTTTCTTCAGCAAAAAGGAGGAACAAACAGTATGGCAAAAAAAATCGCAACCATTCCCTTCAAGGGCACTGCGGAGCAGGAGCAGGAGCTGCGTGCTGCCATCGACGCGCTCCGGGATGACCCCGGATGTCTCATGCCGATCATGCAGAAGGCGCAGGAGATCTACGGCTATCTCCCGATCGAGGTGCAGACTCTGATCGCGGAGGAGCTGGATATCCCGCTGGAAAAGGTGTTCGGCGTCGCAACCTTCTACGCGCAGTTCACGATGTCTCCCAAGGGCAAGTACCGCATTTCGGTCTGCCTCGGCACCGCCTGCTACGTCAAGGGCTCCGGTGTCGTCATGGAAAAGCTCGAGCAGACACTGGGCATCGAGTCCGGCGAAATCACGCAGGACGGCAAGTTCTCGCTCGATGACTGCCGCTGTGTCGGCGCATGCGGTCTGGCGCCCGTCGTCACGATCAACGACGACGTCTACGGCAGACTGACCGGGAGCACCAAGGAGATCGAGGAAATTCTCGCGAAATACGCCGATTGATTCGGACGGAATTACAGGAGGTTTACTATGAAGACATTGCAGGAGCTTACTGCAATCAAGGAAGCCATGCGTGCAGAAATGGCGCTCCGTCTGGGCAAGGAGCACGACGGCGCAAAGTACGAGAAGCATGTGCTCATGTGCGGCGGTACCGGATGTACCTCTTCCGGCTCCATGAAGATCGCCGATGAGCTTGAAAAGCAGCTCAAGGAAAAGGGCATCGACGAGAAGGTCTTCGTCGTGCGCACCGGCTGCTTCGGTCTCTGCGAGCGCGGACCGATCATGATCGTTTATCCCGAGGGCGCATTCTACACCCATGTCAAGATGGAGATGATCACCCGCATCGTCGACGAGCACCTGATCGGCGGCAAGCCCGTCAAGGAGTTCCTCTACGACGAGACCGTGACCGAGGGCTCTGACGAGATCAAATCCCTTGCACAGACCACCTTCTATGCGAAGCAGCACCGTGTTGCACTGCGCAACTGCGGTCTGATCAACCCGGAGGACATCAACGAGTACATCGCCAGAAAGGGCTATATGGCACTGCACAAGGTGCTGACCGAGATGACCCCCGAGACCGTTATCCAGGAAATTCTCGATTCGGGGCTCCGCGGCAGAGGCGGCGGCGGCTTCCCGACCGGTATGAAGTGGAAGCTCGCCCGCAACATCGTCCCGAATGCAGATCAGAAGTATGTCTGCTGCAACGCCGACGAGGGCGACCCGGGCGCATTCATGGACCGCTCCGTGCTTGAGGGCGACCCGCATGTTGTGCTCGAGGCAATGGCAATCGCCGGCTATGCGATCGGCGCAAACCAGGGCTATATCTATGTCCGTGCAGAGTATCCGATCGCTGTTCAGCGTCTGCGCATCGCGATCCAGCAGGCACGCGAGGTCGGCATGCTGGGCAAGGATATCTTCGGCACCGGCTTTGATTTCGACATCGACCTGCGTCTGGGTGCAGGCGCATTCGTCTGCGGCGAGGAGACCGCACTGATGACCTCGATCGAGGGCAACCGCGGCGAGCCGCGTCCGCGTCCGCCGTTCCCGGCAGAGCAGGGTCTCTACCGCAAGCCGACCATCCTGAACAACGTCGAGACCTACGCAAACGTCCCGCAGATCATTCTGAAGGGCGCACAGTGGTATGCCTCGATGGGCAACGGCAACTCCAAGGGCACGAAGGTCTTCGCGCTCGGCGGCAAGATCAAGAACACCGGTCTGGTCGAGGTGCCAATGGGCACGACCCTCCGCGAGATCATCGAGGAGATCGGCGGCGGCATCCCGAACGGCAAGAAGTTCAAGGCAGCACAGGCGGGCGGTCCCTCCGGCGGCTGCATCCCGCTCCAGCATTATGACGTCAACGTCGACTACGATTCGCTTGCCGCGATCGGCTGCATGATCGGCTCGGGCGGTCTGATCGTTCTGGACGAGGACAACTGCATGGTCGATATCGCAAAGTTCTTCCTCCAGTTCACGATGGACGAGTCCTGCGGCAAGTGCACGCCGTGCCGCATCGGCACCAAGCGTCTCTATGAGATTCTTGACCGCATCACCAAGGGCAACGGCAAGCTTGAGGATATCGACAAGCTCGAGGAGCTCTGCCAGTATATCAAGACCAACTCCCTCTGCGGTCTGGGTCAGACGGCTCCGAACCCCGTGCTCTCCACGCTTCGCTTCTTCCGCGATGAGTACATCGCACACATTGTCGACAAGAAGTGCCCGGCAGGCGTCTGCAAGGACCTGCTGCAGTTCACGATCGACAAGGAGAAGTGCATCGGCTGCGGCATGTGCGCAAAGCAGTGCCCGGCTTCCGCAATCGCAAGAACTGAATATGTCGCGCCGGGCCACAAGCTCGCTTCGTTCGAGATCGACAGCGAAAAGTGCGTCAAGTGCGGCGCCTGCATGGCACAGTGCAAGTTCAAGGCGATCAGCAAGCAGTAAGGAGGGGTAAGAGCATGAGTGATATGATCAACGTAAAAATCAACGGCTTTGCTGTTTCCGTTCCGAAGGGTTCTACCATTCTGGAGGCAGCAAGAGCAGCGAGTGTCACCATTCCGACGCTCTGCTATCTGAAGGACATCAATGAGATCGGCGCATGCCGCATGTGCATCGTCGAGGCAGCGGAAATGCGCGGTCCGAACCTCGGTCCGGCAAGAATGGTCGCCGCCTGTGTCTATCCGGTCTCCGAGGGCATGGAGGTGCAGACCAACTCCCCGAAGGTGCTGGATTCCCGCAGAAAGACGATGGAACTGCTGCTCTCCAACCACGATATGAAGTGTCTCTCCTGCGTGCGGAGCAAAAACTGCGAGCTGCAGGCGCTGGCACATGATCTCGGCATCACCGACGCAGACGTCTACGCCGGCGAGCGCACCGAGCACGCGATCGACGACTCCGCCGCGCACATGATCCGCGACAACAACAAATGTATTCTTTGCCGCCGCTGCGTCGCAGCATGTGCAGTGACACAGGGCATCGGCGTCATCGGTCCGAATGAGAGAGGCTTCATCACCAGAATCGGCTCGCAGTTCAACAAGGGTCTCGGCGAGACCGCATGTGTCTCCTGCGGACAGTGCATCGTGGTCTGCCCGACCGGCGCGCTGACCGAGAAGGACTTCACCGACAAGGTCTTCGCAGCGATTGCAGACCCGACCAAGCATGTTGTCGTGCAGACCGCTCCGTCGGTTCGCGCGGGTCTGGGCGAGCTCTTTGGCTACCCGATCGGCACGAATGTCGAGGGCAAATTGGCGGCAGCCCTGCGCAGACTCGGCTTCGACGTCGTCACTGACACCAACTTCGGCGCGGACCTCACCATCATGGAGGAGGGCACCGAGCTGATCGAGCGCGTGACCAACGGCGGCGTGCTGCCGATGATCACCTCCTGCTCGCCGGGCTGGGTCAAGTTCTGTGAGCACTATTTCCCCGATCTGATTCCGAATCTCTCGACCTGCAAGTCTCCGCAGCAGATGCAGGGCGCGATCATCAAGACCTACTACGCTGAGAAGATGGGCTGGGATCCGAAGGATATCGTTTCCGTCTCGATCATGCCGTGCACCGCGAAGAAATTCGAGTGCGGCAGAGATGATCAGTCCGCAGCAGGCGTGCCCGATGTTGACATTGCACTGACGACCCGCGAGCTCGGCAGAATGATCGAGCGCGCCGGCATCGACTTCCGCTCCCTGCCGGACGAGAAGTTCGACGATCCGCTCGGCATCTATTCGGGCGGCGGTCTGATCTTCGGAGCGACCGGCGGCGTTATGGAGGCAGCACTCCGCTTCGCAGTTGAGAAGATCAGCGGCGAAAAGCTCACAGCCGATAAGGTCGAGTTCAAGGAGGTCCGCGGCATCGAGGGCATCAAGGAGGCATCCTACACCGCAGGCGGCGTGACCGTGAAGGTCGCTGTGGCAAGCGGGCTTGCAAACGCAAGAAAGCTGATGGACAAGGTTCGCGCCGGCGAGGCAGATTACCAGTTCATCGAGATCATGGCTTGCCCGGGCGGCTGCGTCAACGGCGGCGGTCAGCCGATTCAGCCGGCATCTGTGCGCAACTTCACCGACCTGCGTGCTGAGCGTGCGAAGGCACTCTACAGCGCCGATGCGGAGATGGAAATGCGCAAGTCGCAGGACAACCCGGCGATTCAGACGCTCTACAAGGAGTATCTCGGCGAGGTCGGCGGTCACAAGGCGCATGAGATTCTGCACACCAGCTATGTCGCAAGAAAGGTCAACTTCTGATCTCACATGCAAACACAAACGGGAGGACGCAATGTCCTCCCGTTTCGTTTTGATGACAAAAGGTATCTCCGACGGATTTGCTGATCCATCCGTCGGAGATACCTCTGTTATTGATCCATTGCTCTGAGCCTTGCGGCATTGACCGTGACGGAGCGAATCATCGCGTCGCACTCGCCGGCGCGCGCCTGCGGGATATGCTCCCACAGCAGCACCGCCGCGGTCTGCTGCACCTGAATCAGATACAGCACGCAGCCCTCCGCCGCCCAGTCGGCACGGAGCGCGGTGAATTTATCCTCCTTGGAGCGCCGCAGCTGCGGATATCCGCTGACATGCAGCAGCGACGAAAAGGTCTCGGTCAGGTCCTCCGCCTTCACGCGCGAGAGCCGCGCCGCAAAGTGCATCACCGTGACGGTCAGCCGGTATTGCCTGTCCTTGCCGCGAAAAACCGCCTTCTCCCGCGTGTATTCCGCAATGCGGAAATCCTGCGGCATCTGAAAGCGCACTGCCCCCTCAAAGACGCTTGCGGGGCGCGGCAGAAATGCCATGGAAACGACCTTGTCCCGCTTCAGACCAAGCCGGCGCAGAAGGGCATCCAGTCCGTGTTCAGGGTCGCGAATCGGCATGGGGCACCTCCCGTCAGTTCATCTGCACGGTGACAATAAACCCGTCTACGTTGTTGCCGGAGATATCAAAGCTCTCCTTGATCGGCACGGGCACCTCCGTATCGCCGGTGCGGCTTGCGGGAACATAGTAAATGCGGTATTGCAGCTCGTTGACTGCGAAATCGAGCATGCCCTGCCCGAAGGTATACTGATTTTTCAGCAGGTCGAGATATTCCTCGAGGCAGAGATTGTTCTGCTTGATATAGGCTGCATGGGGCGTGCCGACATAGCGGATTGCCGAATACGGATGTGCATGCCTGACGCCGGTGATATCGCTCTTGTCTGTCGGATAGCGCAGAATATAGCCGTAGCTGTCCATGTGCTCGAAAATCCACGCATATTTGCCGGTGTTCGAGATGAAATCGTAGCTGCCGTTCACGAGCTTTAAGTGCAGCTGGATATTCAGACCGCTGGACGACTCGGGATTGCTCTTCTCCTTGCCGGTCTCGAGATAGCCGTAATTGAACATGATCTCCTCATTGGAGGTCGCCGCGTAATACGCCTTCATCATCGCGTTAAAGCGGGTGAGCGCGGTGCGGTTGAGGAAGGTGTAGGCGGGGTAGGAGAGCACATAGCAGTCGGGGCGGTCGGGCGCGTAATAGATTTGCTGCAGATCGAGCTCCTCGCGGGAGAGGTGGTTGGGGTTGTCGTCGTTGACCAGCACGAGCGAGCCCTTGTACATCTCATTGGCGGTCACGGTTTTGCGCGTGTAATCAGCCGGAAGTGCGGCGGGTGCGGTCTGCGTCTGCGCGGGCTCATCGCCGCTGCCGCCGGAATTGATGCCGGTGCTTTCAGCGCTGCCTGCGCGGGAGCTGTCGGAGCCGAGCGGTTCGAGCGGGCTGCCGGTGGAGCTTTCCTCTTTGCTGCTCCTGCCCGAGCATTTCTGCGCACAGGAGCCGAGCAGAATGATCAGCCCGATGAAGAGCGCGGCGGTGATAAACACGCGGTCCCATCGGATTCTGCGCCGTCTTGCCATGCTGAAGCCTCCCTTCTGTTATCTTCTATGAAACAGCACAGCCCCACCGCGAGAGTGAGACTGTGCCGAACTGTTCGCAGCTATGGAAATCAGGTTGCGGGGGTACCTGCCTCGCCGGGCTCGCCGGGCACAGCGGGTGTGACGGCGTCGGTCATGCCTGCAAGAGCGGCAAGCTCTGCCAGCTCCGGATCGGCGGGTGCCTCTGCCGGGAGCATGCCCATTTCAGCCATCAGGCGCTCCAGCTCGGTGTCGACGCGCGCATTGCGCTCGAGCTCCTCGAAGGTCGCGGTCTCCTCGGGCTTGCCCGCGCCGAGAATCTCGCTGAATGCGGCTGCCTCTGCCTCCTTGCGCTCGATCTTCTCCTCCATACGGGAGAGCTTATCGAAGCTGCTCTTGGTGTCGATGCCGCCGATGCTCTGTGCCAGCGCCTTGGTGGTATCTGCCATCTGGGAGCGTGCGATGAGCATCGCCTCGCGGCTCTTTGCCTCCTGAATCTTGGACTTCAGCACCTCGACCTGAGAGCGGATCGCCTCGGTCTGGTTGGAGATGGTCTCATACATTTCGCGGTAGTTGGCGACGTCCTCGTCCGCCTTGACCTTGCTGGCGAGCGCCTTCTTTGCGAGCTCGGTATCGCCTGCCTTCAGGGCAGCCTTCGCGCGGGACTCCCAGCTTGCAGAGATCGCACAGGCATTGCGGTACTGCTTCTCGACCATGCGCTCACTTGCGACAGCCTTGCCCAGCGCCTGCGTAGCCTTGGTCAGCTCCTTCTGCATGTCCATGATGATCTGCTTGACGAGCTTCTCCGGATCTTCTGCCTTGTCGATCATGTCGTTGATGTTCGCCTTCAGGATATCACTCAGTCTCTGAAAAATGCCCATGTCAAAACCTCCTGTTTTTCATGTGGAATCTGCATCTGCCGGGCGGTCTTTCCCGCCGGACGATGGTTGTTATTATTATACCAAAGAATCACCCTCTTGTCAAGTGCCCTGTGAAATATTAACAGGCGGCGCGGGTTCGAGGGGGGAGTTTTGTTCCCTGTTCTTTACCGTTATTCCTGCTGTGAGATTCGCTGGGCGCGGGGCGCGGGTTCGAGGGGGAACCACAAGAGGAAGGGGAAGTCGTCTGCTGCGCAGCCGGTCTCCCCCTCCATCTTAAGGTTCCCCCAGCTGCACGCAGTGCAGCTTGAGCTCACCCCTTCCTTATCTTCCGCCCTCTCTGTTCCGAACCGTTATGTTCCCTGTGTGCCTGTTAAGCCGTAATTTTTACTCCCGACGTGCGTGCTAGCCGCACGCAGGGAAGGTTGTGGTAAGCCAGCTGGTATGCCGTGCCGAACAAGTTGACAGCAGGCATGCTTTCGCAACTCGCCAGCGCGGGCTCCGCGCATCCAAATCTGACAAAGGGCTGTCTTGATGACCGGATGCCGCGCCTGACAACCCGTCAGCAGGCATGCTTTCGCAACTCGCCAGCGCGGGCTCCGCGCCTATTGGACGGAGAGGGCGAGCCAG
>OCVV011273511.1_pt1 | contig 13569 bp, 10 predicted proteins | sample 1539721 | NCBI WGS metagenome assembly OCVV01 (sample SAMN02144230, study PRJEB22623) | gut metagenome | biome: sheep rumen | host: Ovis aries | place: New Zealand
CACTAAAATATAGTGGAGAATAATAAAAAATATATACTGCATTTATGCAGTGTATAGTAAGTGGAGAAATTAGTTTTCTCCCTTTACTATGTATTACATAAATAACAAAAAGAATAAAAATCCGTACCTAGAATAATAGGAGGGCATATGGCAAGATTCGTATATAAAGAAGAAACAGTAAAAAATTCAATTAATTGTCTAGAAGCAGCTTATAGTGCATTATCTCAAACTGAAGCTGCATTAAATTCAGGTTTTAATCACTTACAACAAGTACAAGGTGGAGCATATATAGACGTTGGACAAAACAGAAGTACAATTTGTGGATTTCCAGAAAGTGGTAGAAACTACATTAATGAATTAAAAAATGCAATAGAATCAAAGTGTGCAGAAATTCAAGATTACAACAATGCTCCTTGGTACAAGAAATTATTTGCCTCTCTTGGAATGGGACTTGCAAAGTTTGGTGAAGGTTTTCTAACAGCATTTGAAAATATCGGTGATGCTGCAATAAGTGCAGTCGGATTTACTGCAGGAATATTTGGAAATGAAAATTTTGCAAACTCATGTGCGGAATTCGTTAAAAGAGATTTATCTGGAGAAAGGTTTTCCACTTTTTATAAAGATGGTACATTTATTGACAAATATAGTGTATTTGGTGCAAATGGATTAGCTGCAAATGTAATAAAAGGATTTGGTACAGCAGCAGGATATCTAACAATTGGAAAAATGGTTGGTGGAGCTAACTCTGCAGTTGATAAATTATTCCCTAAAGTAAATTTAAAAGTTGGAGAAACAGGAATCAACTCTTTAGTAGCGGGTTTTGGTGGAGTAGGTTCAGGAACTGAATCTGCATTACTCAAAGGTAAAACACTCAACGAATCCTTCTTCCAAGGACTTAAAACTGGTGCTATTCAAGGTGGAGTTGCCTATGTCGTTGGAAAATTTGGAGACCAATATGCCAAAGAAGACGTAAAAAGATTAATGAAAGATCGAAATGATTTGTTAACTGAGAAAAAAGGTATAATGAATAATAAAGCCCTTTCTGAAATGGAAAAACAAAGTCAAATAGCAAAATTGGATTTAAAACTATCTAAAGTAGATGGAAGTTTAGCTAAATATGCAGATAGATTTGAAGAAGTTGCTTTAAGAGATGAAACCCAAATGAATGGTAATGCCAAAACGACACCACAAGCAAAAAGTATAGATGATCTTGGAAAACTTAATGATAAACAAATCCAAAAACTTAATAGGCTGGATAAAGTAGAAGCTACAAAATCAGGTGACCAAGTATCAGAAATAATTGGTCAACAGGTTGAGAATAATCCAGAACTTCAAGGAAAGTTAGCCGATTCTACTTTAAGTAAATTAACTAAAGCAGGAAAGCAATCTACAGCAACTGGAGGAAGCGTAGTAGCTGAAGAATCCACTGGATTCTTAGGTGAAGTTAGAAAATTTTCACATAGTATAAATCCAATTCAAACAACAAAGAATATAGTAAAGTCTGTTGGAAATATGGCTATATCAAATCCAGGTGCAACACTTCAAGCAGGAACTATTACTGCAGAATCGGTATATAATACAAATGTAAATACTGAAGCTAGAGTTCAAAATATAGAAAGAGTTACACAGTTATCAAAACCAAAAGTAACAATTATTCCACAACAAAATGGAACAAATGGTGGCTATGGAAGAGGTTCCTCTTATAATTCTGCTCCAGCAAGTACAGGAAATGTTATAAGAAATAGTGGAACTCAGAGTGCACAACCACATCAATATACAGGTCACACTCTTGAAACTGCAAAAGTAGTAAGTAATCCTAGTGTAGTAACTGAAGCTATTAAAAATGCAAATAAAGCAGCTGTTAGTCAAACAACCACAACAACAACAGCTCCAAAAGCAGAACTAACACATAATACAAGTTCTAGTGGAGGAAGATCATTTGCATCTCCATCTAGTTCTCCAAGTAGTACTCCAACAACAAGCACATCTAGCTTAGCAACAAGTATTGGAACAATTAAAGCAAATAATAATAAACCTATAACAACAAATACAACTACGACAACAACGACAACATCAAAGACACAAGATATTACTCCTGCTGCTACAAGCACGCAATCAGCAATATCTCCATATCAATATCCTACATCTACACAAGTTGTTGCAGGTGGAAATAAATATCCAGTTAATAAACCTCAAATTGAAGGTTCTCTTGCTCAAAACAATGTTTCAACTACAACTCTAGGAAGTAGTGGTTCAACTCATGGTGGAGGAGGATACTCAAAAGGTGGATTCTCACTAAGTGGAAGCTCTGCTGTAACTAGTGATGGTACAATAGGAGAACAAGATACAAAAGGAACACTAGCTTCTTCAATTACTAAGAACAAATCTAGTAAAACAGAAACAATTAGAATTTCTGAAAGTGAAGAAGAAATTGATCAAGAACAAAAAGCAAACAACTTTGTTATCCCAACATCTGCTGCCTTAAGTGCTGCAGCTGCTGCTGGAATAGGAGCAAAGATTGTTATGGATAAAAAAGATAAAGACAAAGAAGAAGAAAAAGAGCAAGAAGAGTCAGATGACGATTTTGAAATTATCAGCTCTGACTTTGATAATTTTGAAAATGATATAGATGATAACAACAACGAATATGAAGTTGTAGAAAGTTATTAAAAGAATAGGAGGGGAAATTATGAAAGAAAGATTTTTACCAATTGGAACAGTAGTGCTTCTAAAGGGAGCAAAAAAAGAACTAATGATTACTAGTTACTGTGTATTCCCTACAGGAACACAAATTGCTAAAGATGGTACAGAAACTGAAGCAAAGAAAACAATTTATGAATATGGTGGATGTACTTATCCAGAAGGAATTGTAGAAGCAAATGTAATTCATGCGTTCAATCATGAAGATATTGATAAAATCCTTCACATGGGATATGAAACAGATCAATACAAAGAATTTACTGAGATTCTAAATGGTGGATATGATATCTACAAGAAAAAGTATCTAGAAGAGAATAATCAAGAACAATAAAAAATACTAGGAAATTCCTAGTTTTTTTGTTTTTATTAGTGTATAATGTAATTGGTGATGATATGATAAAGTATGTAATTATAGCAGCAATTTTAATTGTTATTTTATTAGCAGTAATGAAGGCAACTCAAAAAGATGCTGGTCTTGATTATAATAAATTAGTCGAACTATTAGGTGGTAAAAAGAATATTATTTCTACTGAATCTAATATGTCTCGTTTTATTGTTACACTAGTTGATGTTACAAAAGCTAATAAAGAAGGTATTCAAAAGTTAGGTGCTAAAGGTATAGTTGAAATTGATAATCAATTAAAAATAATTTTAGGACCTGAATCAAGACAATTAAAAAAATACATCGATGAAATAAAAGACGAAATAAAATAATGACAGTAGTCATTATTTTTTTTAGAAATAATAAGTTGTTTGAGTAGGATAAACATACATAGGATATGGTTGATAATAAGGCCCAGGGTAATAACCATGATTCATTTGATTGTTATTAGCAATACCATAGCCTAAAGCAGTACCAGCAAGACCACCTACAACAAAAGGTGCCCAAAAGAATCTTTCACCATCATCCCCATGCATAAATTGCTCACCACGAAAATCATTTCTAATATTAGGGTAAGAATACATAAATTCATCTCCTTCACTATAGAATATTCCAAAATAATAATTAGGTGAAATAATGTAATTGACAAGATAAATATTATTCTCTATAATATTGGCATTTTGTGAGGTGAATTATGGATAATAGAATAACACATATAAGAAAACTAGTAATAAGTGATAGCATAAAGAAAACAGCAGGTAAACTAAGAAAATTGGTAGTAGTTAAAAGTAATATAGATTATCCTAAAAAAACTATATCTTATATAGGATTTGATATTGAAAGTATTGAAATGGACGATTCATTAATATCTTACATAGATTTTAATAAACAAATGATTTTTATAAATAAAAGTTTAAATGAAAAAGAATCAAACTTTGCACTAGGTAAAATAATAGGTAATATTTTATATAATAGAAATGACTTAGTTTATAAATTAAATAAAAATATAAATGATTATACTAGTGAACAATTCGCCTATGATTATTTATTACCTGAATTACCTTTTATAAAAAACTATATTTTATGTAAAAATAAAAAACACTTATCAAATAAATATAGAGTACCAGAAGAACAAATAAAAACAAGAATTAGACAATTGGGTTTAAAATAGTCAAAGAATTGAAGAAAAGAAAATAATATGATATAATTTATATCGCCAAAAAGAGGTGTTAGTATGGAAAGATTACAAAAAGTAATAGCTGCTTCTGGAGTTGCATCTAGAAGAAAAGCTGAACAAATGATACTAGATGGATTAGTAAAAGTAAATGGTACTACAGTAACAGAACTAGGTACCAAAGTAAAAGATAATGATGAAATAACAGTTAATGGTAAACCTATAGTAAAAGAAACTAAGGAATATTATTTATTAAATAAACCTAGAGGTGTAGTTACTACAACTAGTGATGATAAGAATCGTAGAACTGTAGTAGACTGCATTCAAACATCTGCAAGAATCTATCCAGTAGGAAGATTAGATTATGATACTACAGGTGTAATTTTACTTACAAATGATGGAGATTTTGCAAACATTATAATGCATCCAAAAAGTAATATCGATAAAGTATATATAGCTAAATTAAATGGTATTATAAAAGGTGAACAAATCAATAAATTAAAAGATGGAGTAGACTTAGATGGACAAATAGTAAAACCATCACGTGTTAAACTTAAAAAAGTAGACCAAGAAAAGAATACTTCTACTGTAGAAATAACAATTCATGAAGGCAAGAATCATCAAGTAAAAAGAATGTTTGAAAGTGTTGGAATACTTGTAGATAAATTAAAAAGAATCCGTGTAGGAATCTTTGAGCTTAATGATTTAGGATCTGGAGAATACCGTAAATTAACTCCAAAAGAGGTTGCAATTATTTATAGCTTAAAAAAATAAAAACACCAAATGGTGTTTTTTTTATTACTCTGTAACGATTGCTCCTGTAGGGCAAGAATCAGCTGCATCACGAACTTCTTGAGCATGAGCTTCTTCAACAGTTTCAACTTTAGCAGTTGATAAACCTTCATCATTCATTTCAAATACAGCATCACAAATTGCAGTACAAGCACCACATCCGATGCAAGCTTCTTGATTAACTTTTACTTTCATTTTTGTTTTCCTCCTCACATTAATTATATCCAATAAAACCTTTTACGTAAAGGAATATTTATCACTTTTGTTTTCATACTTATTATGCTAAAATTATAATAAGAGGGTGCATAGTATGAGAAGAATGGATCGCTATACAGAAGAAGATCAAGAATCTAAATTAAGTCGAACAAATAAAAATCAGGAATTATATGAGAATATTGGTAAAAATACAAGATATGCAAACCTAACAGACGTAACCAATACCTATACATATGACTTAGGTAATATGAACCAACACGAAAAAACTAGAGAGAACTATCAAAGGATGAGAGAGTACTCTAGTATTATGCCAAGTCCTAAAGTAAAAAGAGATTTAGATGAATTTAAAAATATTTATAAAGTAAAAGAAAATAGAGTATACGATATAAATAGTGTAATTGCCGAAGCAAGAAAGAATAGAACTGATTTAGATAAAGAAGAAAAACGTAAATTAAAAAATGATAAATACAACATTCTTATGAATTTAAATAAAGAAGAACTAGAAGAATATCGTAAAAATAGAAAAGAAAGATTTACGCATCCAGACGAAGATCATTTACATGATCTTATAGATACGATAGCTTCTAAGACACTTGCTGGAGAAATAGATAAGAATACAAGTGTAGACTTATTAAGTGAATTAATGGCAACTTCTATGATGGATAAAGTTGAACCTCAAGCAGAAGATACTGGAGAATTAAAAAATACAACTCCTGTAAAAATGTCCTATGAAGACGATGATTTAGTTAGACCGTCTGTCAAAGATGATGACGAAACTGAGGATACAGATGAAATTGAAGTTAAAGTAACAGTAGATACAACTGAAGTTCCAAGAGTAGAAGAAGATGAAGAAGTAACTGATAATGAAGAAATTGAAGAAGCTGAGATAGAGGAAGAAGAACCAACAGAAGTTACTAATACATTGCCTCAAAAAATTAGTAAAGAAGATTTAGCTAAAATCAGTGAGGAATTAGATAAAGAACCAGTTGAAAGTACAGGTAAGATTCCAGGTGCTGATGAAGATTTCTATACTAGAAGTATGGAATTATCTAAAGATGACTTTGAAGGCGAAATGGATGATGGTTTTACTGAAGAAAAAATGCCAATTGGTCTAAGAATATTCTTTGCTATATTATTACTTGCACTAATAGCAGTAGTAGCATATTTTATTTGGAAGATGTAATAAAAAAGTTGAAGCAAATATTTTCAACTTTTTTTTTGTGTGTTATTATTATATTAGATGATGGAAGTGTGCATATGAATATTAAAATGGAATGTAATGATTACGTGTTAGCATGGAATATATTATTTAAAAATTCTCTAACAGATAATATGATAGAAACTAAAAAAAGTATACTAAAGAATTATAAAAGTCAATATAATAAAGTTTATAATGATAAAGAAATAATACTAGATGACCCTAAAAACTTTATACCAAGTAATGATACAGTATATAACATTATTAAGGATTCAGAAGACTTTAATATAATAAAAAAATGCGCTGAAAAATACCGTATCTCAATGATACGACTTTGGGATAAGAATAAGAAAAAAACAAAACATCTAATAGAAGATATATTGCGAAAAAAATTAAGAGATTATGACTGCTCTATCATTAATAAAGAATTTAATATCCACGAAACAATTTTATTATCTGAAGATTATGGTAGAATACTAATTGGCAAAGAGTATTCAAATGATTTAGACTTTATAGTCGATGTTCTATATGAAATAGCAAAAGAAGAAATAAAGATAAAAGAAGAAGATTTATTAAGAATAAAAGATGCTGTTATCGAATTAGCTACTAAAAATGAATTTGGAACTATTTTAAAAGGATATAGTTGTTATAAAGAAGGTAGCAGTAATTTATATAATATTAAGAAACAAATATACCCATATTGGTTAATGTATCTTGGAGTTGGAAAAGAAGATATGGTAAAATATATGATGCGAGATAAAATTGCATTTGAAGTAAAAAACTTTGCCTACGAAAAAGAATTAATTAATATGAATATAGAAGAATTTATTGAATTTATTATACGTAATAAGCGTTATATTATTAGAGAAAAGAAATAAAACTAATACAACAGGAAGGTGGGGTTCTGATGGATGAGAAAATTAAGATTTTATTAGATAAAATAAATATTGATAATGAGCATTATCAATATTTTAATGATGCAAAAATATCAAGAATCGTAGTATCTAAAAAGAATGGTAATTGGAATATTTTTATTGATAAAAAAGAATTACTACCTTTAGATATTTTACAAGAATTAGAAAGTAAAAAAGGATCGTTAGATCCTAATGCAAAAGAAATTACGATAGTTTGGAATATAGAAAATCAAGATATTAATACATATTTATCTTATTATCCATATGCCTTAGAGCTTTGTAAAGAGTCACTAAAAGTATTAGAAATATATGAAGATTGTCTAAAAGTAGAAGATGGTTTTCTAGTACTAGTTACATCAAATGAAGTAGAGCAAGAAAGACTAAACGCTGCCCTTCCTATAATAGAGAACTTCTATCATTCATTAGGATATAAGTTTAATATTGAAGTGGTAATAAGACATGAAGAAAACATAATGAATGATATTCAAAATGAGTTAGAACAAGAAGTAGAAAAAGTTGATATAAAGGCTATGAAAGAGTCATCTGCACCAAAAGAGGAAAATACATCACCTGAAAAGAAATATCGTCGTGAAGCAAAAGATCCTAATGCTGTATTAGGAAGAAATGTTAAAGAAGACCCAATTAAGATTAAAACATTATTAGGAGAAGATAATAATGTTATTGTAGAAGGTCAAATATTTGGTACAGATTATTTTGAATCTTCTAAAACTGATTTTAAAATTATAACGTTAAAAATAACAGATTTTTCAGATAGTATTTATTGCAAAGTATTCTCAAGAGATGATGAAGAATATAAAACTCTTTGTAAAGAATTTAAAGTAGGTAATTGGTACAAGTTTAAAGGTTATACAAAGAATGATCCATTTTCTAAAGAACTAGTATTAAATGCAAGAGATATTATTAAAATTGAAAAGTCTGATGATAGTATCAAAGATACTGCAGAAGAAAAAAGAGTAGAGTTACATGCTCATACTAAAATGAGTCAAATGGATGGCTTATGTGATGAAATTGATTTAGTAAAACAAGCTATTAAATGGGGACATAAAGCAATAGCTATTACAGACCACAATGGTGCTCAAGCATTCCCACATGTATTCAATTATGTAACAGATTATAATAAGAACTTAGAAGAAGGAAAAGAACCATTTAAAGCAATATACGGATGCGAATTAACAATGATTGATGATTCTGTTAATATCGTATTACGCCCCAATGATAAAGTCATGTTAGATCAGACATTTGTAGTATTCGACTTTGAAACAACAGGATTTAATGCCGGTGGTGCAGACTCAATTATTGAAGTTGGTGCCGTTAAAATTAAAGACGGTGTAATAATTGAAAAATATGATGAATTAATTAATCCAGGAAGACCTCTACCAGCAAAGATAACAGAAGTAACAAATATTACAGATGCTATGTTAGAGGGAAAAGATAATGAAGAAAATGCAATAAAAAGATTTATTGAATGGTTTGGAGATTGCCCAATGGTAGCCCATAATGCCAAATTCGATGTATCTTTCCTAGAAATGGCCTATAAAAAATATAATTTAGGAACATTTACTAATCCAGTAATTGATACATTAGAGTTATCAAGAACACTAGATAATACATATGCACGTCACTCATTATCAGCACTTGTAAAACGATATGAGGTTCCATGGGATGAATCTGCACACCATAGAGGAGATTACGATGCAGAAGGTACAGCACTAGTATTCCATAAGATGTTAAAGAAATTATCAAATCGTAACATCGATATCATGAAAGACTTAGATAAATTAGTAGATAAATCAGAAATTCATAAATATGGACGTGCTAATCATATTAACATCTTAGTAAAAAATAAAGCAGGATTAAAGAATCTATTCAGATTAATATCATTGGCCAACACAAAATATATTTATAAAACACCACGTATTCTTCGTAGTGTAATTGAAGAAAATAGAGAAGGTTTACTAATTGGTAGTGGCTGCTATGAAAGTGAAGTATTCCAAGAAGCAAAAAGTAAAAGTGATGATGAATTATCTAATATAATTAGATTCTATGATTATGTAGAAGTACAACCATTAGAATGCTATAATCACTTAATTCAAACAGGAGACTTTGGAACTGAAGTAGAGTTAGCTGCTAATATTGAAAAGGTAATTAGAGTTACAGAAGAAGCTGGTAAAATTATTGTCGCAACAGGTGATGTACATCATCTAAAACGTGATGATAAGATTTACCGTGAGATAATAGTAAATCAAAAAGTACCAGGCGGTGGAAGACACCCACTTGCTAAGAGTGGAATAAAAGAGATTCCATCTAACCACTTTAGAACAACAAACGAAATGTTAGATGACTTCAAATTCTTAGGTGAAGAAAAAGCTTATGAAATAGTAGTTACTAATCCAAATAAGATTGCCGATATGGTAGAGATATATGAAGTAATACCAGATACTGGTGGTATTCCATTCTCACCTCGTGTTAAATCTGATGATGGACAAAGTTATCTAGATTGTCCAGTTGTAGTAACTGATTTAGTATATACAAAAGCAAGAGATTGGTATGGAGATCCACTACCATACATGATAGAAGAGCGTATCGCAACAGAACTATATGGAGATATAGTATTTAAAATGTTATCAGAAGAATTACAAGAAAAAGGTTTATCTGATGAAGAATTCCAAGTAGAAGTACATAAACGACTACATGATGAAATTTTAAAAGGATCTGATAATGTTAAGAGTCTAGTTACAGATTACGTTAAAAGAACAAGTGAAGAAGAATTAGACGATAAAGCTTTAGCTAAAAAAGTAAAGAAAACTTTAGGTGGAGTTATTGGAGGAGGATTCGATCCAATCTACTTAATTGCTCAAAGATTAGTTAAACACTCAAATGATGAAGGATACCTAGTTGGTTCCAGAGGATCAGTTGGATCTTCATTCGTTGCAACTATGATGGGAATAACTGAAGTAAACCCACTAGCAGCTCATTACAGATGTGAAAAATGCAAACTAAGTATATTTGATGATGAAGAAGGAAAACCTCTAGGAGCGGTTTATTCATCAGGATTTGACCTACCTGATAAAGAATGTCCTAACTGTCATATTCCAATGTTAAAAGATGGACAAGATATGCCATTCGCAACATTCTTAGGATTCAATGCTGATAAAGTACCAGATATTGACTTAAACTTCTCAGATTTAAATCAAGCAAGTGCCCATGCCTATACAAAAGTATTGTTCGGAGAACACAATGTATATCGTGCAGGAACAATTGGTACAGTAGCAGATAAAACAGCCTTTGGTTTTGTTAAAGGATATTGTGAAGAACATGAAATAAATGATATGCGTACTGCTGAAATTGAGCGACTAGCAATAGGTTGTACAGGAGTTAAAAGAACAACAGGACAACACCCTGGTGGAATTGTTGTTATTCCAGACTACAAAGATGTTGAAGACTTTACTCCATATCAATATCCAGCAGAAGATGCAACAGCAGAGTGGATGACAACACACTTTGATTACCACTCAATCGACCAATGTCTATTAAAACTAGATATTTTGGGTCACTCAGATCCAACACAATTAAGATTAATTCAAAATCAATCAGGTACAGATATTCTAAAAGTACCATTAGATGATAAAGCTACAATGTCTATTTTTACATCAACTGAAGCCTTGGGAGTTACAAAAGAACAGATTATGTGTAACACAGGAACACTAGGTATTCCAGAGTTTGGTACACCATTTACTATTAAACTAGTAGAAGATACTAAACCAACTACATTTGCCGAGCTTATTAAAATTTCTGGTCTATCTCATGGTACCGATGTTTGGTTAGGTAATGCCCAAGAGTTAATCGCTAATAACATCGTTCCATTTAAAGAGACTATTGGCTGTCGTGACGATATCATGGTTTATCTAATGTATCATGGCGTAAAACCAATTAAAGCATTTAAGATAATGGAGTTCGTTCGTAAAGGAAAAGCATCAAAAGATCCAGAAACATGGAAAGAACACGTAAAAACAATGCAAGAAGCAAATATTCCAGAATGGTTTATAGGTTCATGTCAAAAGATTAAATACATGTTCCCAAAAGCCCATGCTGCAGCATACGTAATATCCGCATTTAGAATCGCGTGGTACAAAGTGCATATGCCTGTATACTTCTATGCCTCATGGTATTCTAGTAAAGCAACAGATGTAGATTTAATACCAATGATTAAAGGCTATGACGATATAAAAGCAAGAATTGAAGATATCCAAGTAAAAGGATATGAAGCAAGTAATAAAGAAAATGGCCAAGCTGAATCTTTAAAAGTAGCATTAGAAGCAACAGCACGTGGAATTAAGTTCTTGCCAGTTGACTTATATCATAGTGATGCAACAGTATGGACATGTAAGAATGATACAGAAATTTATCCACCATTTAATGCCATTGAAGGACTAGGAGATACAGTTGCTAAACAAATAGTTGCAGAAAGAGAAAAACAACCATTTATAAGTATTGAAGATGTTCAAAAACGTGGTAAAGTATCTCAAACACTTATCCAAAAAATGCAAGAGATGGGTATATTAAAAGACTTACCTGAATCAAATCAATTGACATTATTCTAAGGAGAGAAATCTCCTTTTTTTATTGTCATAAAATTGTTAAAGTAGTAAAATGAAATTAAATAAAATAATAAGGAGGATAACAATACAATGGAAGATAAACAAGAAGAATTAACTGAATCAACAAATGAACAAAATGTTGAAGAAGTAGAAGAAGAAACAACTCTAGAAGAACATCATGTAGAAGTACAACCAGTTGAACAAACTCAACAAGAAGAACCAAAAAAAGAAGAAAAAAAGAAAAAAAGTCCACTAATCTTTATTCTAATTTTATTAGTTCTTGCTGCTGTTGGTAGTTGTTGCTATTTCTACAAAGACCAATTATTTGGTAAAAAAGATAATGAAGGAAAGATGACAACAAAAGAGAAAACAGTAAAATCTACTTATCGTATGAGTGGAAATGATTTACAAGATTTTGACCTTCGTTTTATGCAACTAGAAAATAATGGAAAGAACCAAGTATATAGTCCATTATCAATTAAATATGCACTTGCTATGCTTGCAGATGGATCAAATGGACAAACAAAAGATCAAATAGTTGCCTTAATTGGTGATTATAAATCTAAAAAATATACAAATAGTGCTAATATGTCTTTAGCAAACTCTATGTTTATTAGAGATAGTTTCAAGAATAGTATTCAAAATTCTTATATCAATGGTTTACAAGAAAAGTATAATGCTGAAGTAGTATATGATTCATTTAAAGATGCCAATACAATTAATAACTGGGTAAGTGATAAAACATTTAAAATGATTGATAAGTTATTAGAAGATGATACAGTACAAAGCTTAGATTTCGTTCTAGTAAATGCTTTAGCAATCGATATGGAATGGAATAACTTAATTCAATGTGCATCAGGAAGTAAATTAAGTTGTCTAAATTATAATGTTAATTATCCACATGAAAAGTATTCTGATTATGTAGATACAATTATGGGAGACAAATACTCAAGCGTTAAATTCAATAATAGTTTTGATGCTAAATCTGCAGAGATTGCAGCTAGTGTTAATAACTATGATATTGTAAAAGAATTAGGAGAAGAAAATATTCGTAAAACTGTAGGTGATGGTTGGGACAAACATATCGCTGAAGGTGGAGAAGATTGTGGACTAACAAAAGAAGAATTCTTAAATCAATATATTAAAGATATTGATTCTAACTATAAGAGAGTAGATTACTCTACAGATTTCTTATTCCATGATGATGAAAATGTAAAAGCATTTGCTAAAGATTTAAAAACTTATGATGGAACTACATTACAATATGTAGGTATTATGCCAAAACAAGTTAAATTAAATGAATATATTAAAAATGCAAATGCTAAAACAATTAATGGTATTATTAAAAATTTAAAAGAAATGAAGTTACAAAACTTTGAAGCAGGAAAAGTAACTCATATTACTGGATTCATTCCATTCTTCAATTATGATTATGAATTAGATCTAATGAATGATTTAAAATCATTAGGAGTTGAAGATGTATTTGATATTAATAAAGCAGATTTATCAAATATGTTAGAAAAAGGTGGAAAAGAATTTATCGCAAAAGCTGCTCATAAAGCTAATATTGAATT
>OCVV011020987.1_pt1 | contig 13565 bp, 19 predicted proteins | sample 1539721 | NCBI WGS metagenome assembly OCVV01 (sample SAMN02144230, study PRJEB22623) | gut metagenome | biome: sheep rumen | host: Ovis aries | place: New Zealand
CTTTTTTCTTTTAATGTTTTTTTATTTAAATATTAATCTTTATTATCTTTTAATTATTAATTTAATAATTATATTAGTAGCTGTTTTCTTATTCTTTCATAAATTAAAAAATAGTTCTGTAGTTTTCTTAGATGGTAATATTAATTTTAAAAATATGGTTAAGAATAATTATAGTCTTACATCCTTATTAAATGATTTAAAAAGGAAAAGAGTTTATAATTTGGATAGTAATTATTGTGCTATTATAAAAAATGGAAGTATTGATTTTTATATTAAAGAGAGTAATAATTTACCAGTTACTATTATTTTAAATGGTAAAATTAATTATTCTGGTATTAAAGTTATAAATAAGGATTTGAATTGGCTTGATTACAAATTAAGCTTAATTAATGCTTCTATAAAAAACATTTCATATGCTTTTTTCTATAATTCAGTTTTATATGTAATAAAAAAATAAGTCATATGACTTATTTATATATTTCTTTTTTAATTTCTTCTATATTTTTTTGCATTAGTGAAAAGTAATCATCTGCATTATTTCTTTCTGCATCTGTTATACTATCTAATCTTTTTAATTTTATTAATGTTAAGTTTTTATTGTTTTCTAATATAGTATTTACATTTGCATTTTCAGCTGTATTTTCTAGTGTGTATATATATTTAATTGAATTAACTCCTGCCATTTTACTTACTTCTTGTATTGTTTTTTCTATTGCAGGATTATCATCATCTAAAGAGATAATATTAAATCCATATTTTTTTAAAAAGTTTAGAGATTTTGTTGCTACAACTAGAGTTTTGCTATTCCCATTTTCAGCAGTTAATTGGATGTCTGCATCTAACATAGATAATTTTAATTTTAAATCATTATAATTTTTATCTATTTCTTTTAATAAGTAACTATTGTTAATATATTCATTGAGACCATTTTTAATATTTAGTGTAAGCATTAACATATTTGAAGGATTTAACCATAATTCATCGATGTAGTCTGGCTTCATTCCTAAACTTCCGTCAATTAGTAATAATTTACTATTTTTCTTTAATAAATCTACAGCTATATCTTTATCTCTTCCAAATCCAATGTATACAAATAAATCTTCTGTACTAAAGTTTTTTATTGCTTTTTCATTTAATTCATATGTATATGTATCTTGACCATCAGGATAGATGGATTTTACTACAGAATGTTCTCCATATAATTCTTTTACAATAAATTCTAGGGGATAACTTGTTGTTATTATATCTATATCTTCCATGTTATCTACTTTAAAAAAATCACATCCTGTAGATAGTAATAAACTTATAAACGTAACAAATATTATTTTAAAACTTTTCATTCTTTTTCTCCTTTATTGGTACTGGATCATAGCCATATTTTTTATTAAATGGATTACATTTAAGTATTCTTTTTAATGATAAAAAGCATCCTTTTATATTTCCATATTCATTTATTGCCTCTATAGCATAATTGGAACAAGTCGGATAAAATTTGCATTTTGAATGACTTGCAAGTGGCATATTTTGATAATACTTAATTAATTTTACTAATATCCTCATATCATCACAACCAATAATATTTTACTATTATTTGATTATTTAATCAATATTATAAAAAGATATTTAATTAAAGATTTAATTTTGATATAATTATGGAGGTGATTGTATGGAAGAATTATTTGAAAAATTAAATATTAAACCGGTTGATACTAAATATTATACTACAGCATTTCAACATTCGTCTTATGTAAATGAGAACCATTTGAAAAGTGATTATGAACGTTTAGAGTTTTTAGGGGATGCAGTTTTAGAGTTAGTTATGAGTGATTATTTATACAATAATTTAAATGTAAAAGAAGGAGATATGACTAAACTTCGTGCTAGTTATGTTTGTGAAAATGCTCTTTATGAATATTCTCTTGATCTTGGTCTAAGCAATTATATTAAAGTTGGACATGGTGAAGAAAATGATGGTGGAAGATTTAAGAAAGTTATTTTAGCTGATATTTTTGAGGCACTTATGGGAGCTATTTATATTGATTTAGGCTTTGATGTAGTTAAAAGAGTTATTTTAAATATTACTGTTCCTTATATAGAAAATCCTAAGGTTGTATTTTTTAGTGATTATAAAAGTGCTTTACAAGAGTTTGTTCAGACTGAACAAAGAAGTTTAGTCTATGAAGTTATCAATGAAGAAGGACCAGCTCATAATAAAACTTTTTCTGTTGAAGTTAAAGTTGATGGAATTGTTTATGGAACTGGTGTTGGTGGAAGTAAAAAGGAAGCTGAGCAGGAAGCTGCGCATAATGCTTTATTAAAACTTGCAGTAAAGTAATTGTATTTTTTTATTAAATTTGTTATAATGTACTGCGTGTTTTCTTAAAAAGAAAGGAGAATTATTTTGAGTAAAATTAAAATTTTTAGTTTAGGTGGACTAAATGAAACTGGCAAAAATATGTATGTAGTTGATGTTGATAATAATATTTTTGTATTTGATGCCGGGCTTAAATATGCAACTGATAAAATGCTTGGTGTTGATTATATTTTGCCAGATTATAATTATATTAAAACTAATAAAAAGAATGTTAAAGGTATTTTTTTAACTCACGGACATGATAGTAATATGGGGGCAATGGCAGATATATTGTTTGATATGCCTGATTTACCTGTTTATGCTACTAAATTTACTATGGAAATATTGAAAGAGGATTTGCAAGAAAGCAATGTTGTTGCAACTAATTTAAAAGAGATTAGACCTCATTCAAAACTTACTTTTGGAAATTTGGTAGTATTTCCAATAAGTGTAACTCACTCAATTCCTGATTCTGTTGCTTATGTTTTATATACAGAAGATGGTGCAATTGTTTATACTGGTGATTTTGTCTTTGACTCAACTATGATGGGAAATTATAAGACAGATATTGGTAAACTAGCTTATGTAGGAAAGCAAGGAGTTTTATGTTTACTTTCAGAATCAATTTATGCTGAAAAAGAAGGACATACTAGTCCTAATAATAGAGTTACTGGATTTATTCGTGATGTTTTAGCTAAAAATGAAAATAGAATTATTTGTACGATTATGTCTGCTCATGTATATAGAATTCAAGAAATTTTTAATGAAGTGTTAAAGACAAAAAGAAAAGTAGTTATAATGGGGAAAAATTTACAAAATATAATTAATAGATCTATTGATGAAAATTATATTTCTTTTGATAAAAGTAGAATAGGTGATTTAACTAATGTAAATGATAAGGATGTTGTTATACTTATCTCTGATGAAAAAGAAAAACCTTTTATGAATCTTGAGAGAATACTTCGTGGATTTGATAAATATATAAAATTAAAAAGTACAGATACTATATTCTTAACTGAACCTCCATATGAAGGAATTGAAAAAAGAACAGCTTTAATTATGGATGAAATAGCAAAAAAAGATGTTAATGCAATTTCTCTTGATGCAAAGAAGCATTTACTTCATCATTCTTCAAGAGAAGATTTGATGTTAATGATTAATCTTATGAATCCGAAATATTATTTTCCAGTAAAAGGGGAATATCGTCATCAAGTTAAAAATGCTGAGATTGCTGAAAGATTAGGTATACCTAAAGAAAACATTATACTTAAACAAAATGGTGATGTTGCAACTTTTGTTAATGGAAAACTAACTGATTCTATTGAACATATTCCTATTGATGAAATATTAATTGATGGTAAAAGTCAAGGAGATATTGGTGAACTTGTACTTAAAGATAGAGAAATGTTAGGAGAAAGTGGAATTGTAATTATAAGTTGCACTTTAGATAAGAATACTAAAGAAGTATTAGCAGGACCTGAAATTTTAACTCGTGGTTTTGTATATGTTAAAGAAAGCACTGAATTAATAAAAGAAACTGAAGAGTTATGTTTAGATGTTATTAAGAGTAATATAGAAGTTGATAGTAAAAAAGTTGATTATACAAAGATTAAAAATGATGTAAGAGAAAAGCTTGGTAAATATTTTTATAAAGAAACCGAATGCAAACCAATGATTATTACTGTTATTCAAGAAGTCTAGTTTGACTTCTTTTTTGTTTACATGATTATTGTAAACAAAATCTAAAAATGAATAAGTATATTATCAAGATGACTATATTACTGATATAATTTTCTACATGAAGATAATATTTTGGAGGTATTTATGAATAATGAATCAAATAATAATTTAAATACTCAAACTAGTGAAATACAAGCAAATCAAAATAATGTTGTAGTCCAACCATTAACTAATCAAGAGAGCAATAATGCAACAAATATTAGTGCAGTGCAAGCAAATGTTCAACCTGTTTTACAACAAACTAATGAGCAAATAATTAATCAATCTGCTTCAAGCCCTGAAAATGTTCAAACTTCTACTCAAAGTAATACATCTAATTTTGAAGAAGGAACTAACCCTAAAAAGTCAAATAATAAGATACTTTTAATTGTTGTAGCAATTTTAGTTATTGTAGGAATAGCAGTAGCTGTATTATTTTTATTTAATAAATCTTCTGATGATAATAAAAAAGAATCAAAGGATTCATCAAAAGATACATCAAAAGATACAGTTTCGCTAGATGATGCAAAATTATTAGAAGATGTTACATTTAGCGGCTATGGATGTTTTAATTCAAAATGTAGTTTAAGTATTGGTGATGGGGATGAAATAACTGAATTTGAATATACTGCTAAAAAGAGCAAAGATGATAATGATTTATTACTTTCTGCAGATGATTATGAGGAATATATTAAAGTAAACATATATTATACTGAAAAAAACAATACTAAGACCATAGTTGATTATAAAATCTTTTCAAAATTAACTAATGAAGAGATTAAAAATCTTAAAACAGAAGGTGAATTAAGAAATGCACTAGGATTACCTTCTATAGGAAATCATAGTGAATCACTAACTTTATTAAGTATCGGTGAGGCTGAAGAATGGTATTCTTTTGATGATGAAGATAATCCAATAGAATATACAATTATTGAATATAAGTTTTCTAATAGTAATAATGTTACTTATTCAATGAAGTATAAGAATCCAAAAGAGGAAGATAAAAATTTAGTTGTTGGAAATAAGTATTTAGTAGAATTTGAAGTTGTAAAAGAAACAAATAGCTATGAATATAATGTTTTAAGTATAAGTCAATAATTAATAATATGTAAACTATAGAAATATCTATAGTTTTTTTAAAAATTATATGTAAAAAAAGTGTCGAATTTTCTTGTAATACGTAATTTAATGTGATATAATCTTGTTAGTAAATGACGGAAGGAGGGAGAAAAATGGCGCAAGTACAAGTATCTGTTAAAAACGGAAATCTAGATTTAGCTTTAAGAAGATTAAAGCAAAAGCTAGCAAGAGAATCTGTCCCTTCTGAATGCAAAAAAAGAGAATTTGCAGTAAAACCTGGAGATAAACGTAGAGAAGCTAAAAAAGCTGGTATTAAAAATGCTCAAAAAAGAAATAGACAAAATAGAGATTAGTTTTGTCTTTTTTTATTTTATGGAGGACTTGATGTATAATTTTAAAAAACTTAAAGGTGAAGATATTAAATATATAAGTGATAATTCTGTTTTAAAAAAGGATAAAGATTATATAAATATTTCTGTTGTGCTTACTAATAAAAGATTAATTTTATTAGATTATCCTAGTGGTGTTAATAATTATGAAGAAGTTTTAAGAACTAGTAGAAATGTTGAATATAATAGAGAAAAAGAACCTATTTTAATAGTTAATCTTACTGATATTGATCATATTGAAAATGAAGAGTTTGAGAAATATGTATTAAAAGATGGTAATTATTTTTATCTACAAGATGATGAGTTAAGAAGTAAATTATACTAGTTATTTTATTATTTATTTGATAAAATAATTGTGGAGAGTGATTTATATGTATGAAAAAATTAAAGAAAATATTGTTCAGGCAATGAAAGATAAGGATACTTTAAAGCTTCAAACTTTAAGAGGAATTAAGGGCGATGCTGATCTTGAACATATTAATAAAGGTACAGAAATAAATGATGATTTGATGATTAATGTTTTATCTAGAGGAATTAAGACTAGAAAAGAATCTATTGCTGAGTTTGAAAAAGGTGGTAGAGATGATTTAATTGATAAAACAAAAAAAGAAATTGAATTACTTCAAAGCTTTTTACCAGAACAAATGTCAACAGATGATATTTTAAAAGTAATTGATGAAGTTTTTTCTAAAGTAAATCCTAAAAGTGAAAAAGATATGGGTCTTATTATGAAAGAGATTAATCCTTTAGTTAAAGGTAAAGCTGATATGAAAGAAGTAAGTACTTTAATTAAAGAGAAATTAAGTAATTTATAAAAGAACTTTAGTTCTTTTTTTTTTAATTTAATAATACTTTTTAATAGGTGGTCTTATGTTAAAAAGCATATATAAATTTATTAATAATGATGATTTTTCAATTAATATTTGGAATAAGTGTATTGAAATTAATAATTTTAGTAATATTATTTTATTGAACAATGATAAAGTTATTATTGAAAATAAAAATCAAATCATTACTATAATTGGTCAAAATTTAAGTATAAGAAAACTTCTTGATAATGAAATACTTTTATATGGAAATTTAAAATCAGTAGAGCTAGGAGAATCTAATGATTAAAAATTATTATAAAATATCTATCGAAGGGCGAGATGTTAAATATTTTCTTAAAACACTTTATAAGATGAAAATTTATTTTTTGTCTATAAATATTAGTAATAATATTATTTATGCAATTGTAGATGATAAAAATTTTAAAAAGTTAATGAGCATTAAGACTAGCTATGATATTAGTATTATTAGAACTTATGGATTTAATTATTTTAAGGAAGTGTTTAGAAAGAATTTCTTCTTTTTATTTTTTTCTTTTTTGGGTTTAATTACAGTTTTAATTCTATCAAATATCATTTTTGATGTTGAAATAGTACATAATGATTCTTTTATTAAAGAAAAACTATATGATGAATTAAAAGAATATGGAATTAAAAAATACTCATTTAGTAAAAATTATAGCCAAGTTCAAGAAATAAAAAATAATATATTAGAAATCAATAAAGATGATATTGAATGGATGGAAATTGAAAAAGTTGGATGTAAATATATTATTCGTTTTGAAGAAAGAATTATTAATGATATTAAAGAAGATAATAATGAATATGGTCATATTGTTGCTAGTAAAGAAGGTATTATTAAAAAGATCGATGCTTATAATGGTGAAGTTTCTGTTAAAGTAAATGATTATGTTTCAAAAGGTGACATTTTAATTAGTGGACAAATTCATAAAAATGATGATATTTTGGGAAATACTTCTGCGAAAGGTGATATTTATGCAGAAGTATGGTATAAAGCTAAAGTATCTATTCCAATAAATTATTATGAGAAAAAGTATACTGGACATAATAAAAAAGTAATTAATTTTTCTTTTTTAGACTATAGTTTTAATTTATTTGATTTTAATAGTTATAGAAATAAGGAAGTTATTAGTAAAAATATTTATAGTGATTTCTTTAATATTTTTAATATTAATTATAATAAAGAAAAAGAAGTTATTATTAAAGATGATGTTATTTTGATGATTAATGATGATATTGCTATTAGTTTGGCAAAAGAAAAAATAGAAAGTAGACTTAAAGATGGAGAATATATAATATCACAAAAAAAATTGAAAACATTTTTAAATGATAGTACAATTAAAGTAGAGGTATTTTTTAAAGTATATGAAAATATTTCTCAATATAAAAAATATGAATTAGGGGATGTGATAGAGTGATAGAATCTTTGTATAGTAATTTTAGAAATATTTTTATGCTTTCATGGCCAATGGTATTTGTTTCTTTGATTATTTTAGTTTCTTTTCGCTTGTCATTTTTGTATAAAAATGAAGTTAAATTTGTTATTTATAAGGAAATTATGTTACTTTTTTTTGCATTTTATGTATTGTGTCTATTCCAAATAGTAACTTTATCCGATACTGCTGCATCTTCAAGTAGTAATTTTGTTCCATTTAAAGAAATAATGAGATATAAATTATTTAGTAATTTATTTATTAAGAATGTTATTGGAAATGTATTACTTTTCCTTCCATATGGATATTTTGTTGGGAGATATTTTTCTGGAAAAAGTAAAATATTGAGTTTCTTTTTGATTTTACTTGCATCAGCATCTATAGAAATAACGCAACTTTCTATTGGACGAGTATTTGATGTAGATGATATTATTCTTAATTTAATTGGTGGAATGTTGGGTTACTTTATTTACTTATTGCTTTTAAGAATATATAATAGACTTCCGAAAGTTGTTAAATCGTCATGGTTTTTAAATACAATTTCGATTTTACTTTTGTTATTACTTATTATAATTGTAGTACTTTTATTTATTTAGGAGGTTATTATGAATATTGAAGTTATTAATTTATTAGATGAAAAAATAGATTTATTGGATGAGTTAAAAGAGTTTTTATATAAAGTATGTGAAGATGAAAAATTAGAAAATGTTATTTTTAATGTCATTATTGTTAATAATGAGAAAATACATGAAATTAATAAAGAATATAGAGGAATAGATAGACCAACTGATGTTATTAGCTTTGCTCTTGAGGATGATAAAACATTTAATAGAGATGACATTAGAGTTTTAGGTGATATATATATTTCTATTGACAAAGTTAGAAGTCAGAGCGAAGAATATGGACATTCATTTAAAAGAGAATTATTCTTTTTAGCTATTCATGGACTTCTTCATTTATTGGGATATGATCATATGACTAAAGATGAAGAAAAGATTATGTTTGATAAACAGGAGGAGGTATTATCTCGTTATGGCATTGAAAGGTAAAAAAAGTAAAAATATATTTTATAGTTTTAAATATGCTTTTGAAGGAATATTTTATGGAATTAAGAATGCTAGAAATTTACAAATAGATATAGTTATTGCTATTTTAGTTACTATTTGTGGTTTTTTATTTAATATTTCTATTTTAGAGTGGACTTTAGTATTAATTTGTTTTGCTCTTGTTATGAGTTTAGAGCTAGTTAATACTGCAATAGAAGAAGTTGTTAATTTAGCTAGTCCTAATATTCATCCTCTTGCAAAAGTTAGTAAGGATGTTGCTGCTGGTGCAGTATTATTATCTGCTATATTTTCTTCAATTATTGGAATTATAATATTTTTACCAAAATTAATTGATATGTTTTAGGAGGATTTTATGTTAGAGAAATTATTATTATTACAAAAAAATGCGTATGTTCCTATATCTCATTTTCCTGTTTCTAGTATTGTTGTTACAAAAGATGGAAAAGAGTTTATAGGTGTTAATGTTGAAGATGCATCAACTAGAGCAGGTACTTGTGCTGAAAGGTGCGCTCTATATTCAATGATTGCTAATGGATATAAAAAAGGTGATGTAAAAGAAATTAATGTTATGATATCTAGTGGAGAAATAGGTACTCCTTGTTTTGTTTGTAGACAAATGATTATTGAATTATGCGATTTAGATACTCCAATTAATTGTTATTCTACTAAAGGAGAAGTAAAGACGTTTACTGTTAGAGAGTTATGCCCACATCCATTTACAGAGGATGATTTAGTATGAAAAGCGGTTTTGTAAGTATTGTTGGAAGGCCAAATGTTGGTAAAAGCACTCTTTTAAATTCTTTATTAGAAAGTAAAATTGCTATTACTTCTAATGTATCTGGTACAACAAGAAATATTATTGAAGGTATATATAATGATGAAGAATCTCAGATTGTATTTGTAGATACTCCTGGAATTCATAAACCAGTTAATAAACTTGGAAATATTATGAATAATCAAGCTTATCATATTATTGATGATGTAGATATTATACTATTTTTAGTAGATGTTACTAAGCCTTTTGGAAAAGGTGATACATTTGTACTTAATAAAATAAAAGAACTTGATAAACCAGTTTTGCTTATTCTAAATAAAATTGATTTAATTGATAAAAAGAAAATATTAAGTTTAATTACTGAATATAGTAAACTGTATAATTTTTCTGAGATTATTCCAATATCATCTTTAAAAAATGACAATATTGATGATCTTATTAGTACTGTTAAAAAATATTTACCTAGAAATGAATTATTATATGATAAGAATGTGATTACTAATATAAATAGAGATTTTTATATTTCTGAAGTTGTTAGAGAGAAACTTCTTAGATTAACAAAAGATGAAGTTCCTCATACAATCACATGTGTTGTAGAAAGTTTTGAAGAAGAGGAAACAATAATTAACATTGGAGTATTAATTATTGTTGATAGAGAAAATTTAAAGAAGATAATTATTGGAAAAGATGGACAAATGTTAAAGAAAGTTGGAACTTATGCAAGAAGTGATATAGAAGAATTTTTAGGAAAACAAGTTAATTTGAAAACATATGTTAAAGTTATTGAAAATTGGAGAGAAAAAGAGAAATATTTAAAAGAATTAGGGTTTTATGAATTAAAATAGTAAATATGCATCAATATATTAATGGTGAGTATTTATGGAAGAACTTCTTTGGGAGCTATTTAAAAAAACTGGAAATATTAAATATTTTTTGCTTATTAAAGAACTTGGAAGTGTTGTAAATGAATCTGATAAAAGTAAAAGGAATAGTAGTAGGTGAACAAGATTATCTTGAGTCTAGTAAAATTTTGAAGATTTTTACTGAGGATAGAGGGATTATAAGTGTAATATCTAAAGGATGTAAGAAACCTAAAAGCCCTTTTAAAGAAGCAAGTTCAAGTTTAATATATGCTAACTTTGATATTTCTTATAAGAAGGATGGATTATCTACTCTTGTTGGAGTTGATATAATTGAAATATTTAAAAATATTTTAATGGATTATCATGATTTAGCAAAAAAAATGTATGCTTTTACTATTATTGATTTAAGTGTTCAATTAGTTAACCAAAAACAAATTGATGATAGCGAAATAAAGGAAGTATATAATTTAATGTTATCTTCTATTAAAAAGATAAATGATGGTCTAAGCCCTAAAATATTACTTGATATAATAATGCTTAAATATTTAGATTTTTTAGGTGTTGCTCCATCCCTTGATTCTTGTTCTAATTGTGGTAGTAAAGATATAATTACTATGGATTCAAAATCATTTGGTTTTATATGTAAAAATTGTTATAGTGATGAAAAGATAGTGAGTAATGAAGCTTTAAAACTTATTAGAATGCTTTATTATGTTGATATAGAGAGAATTAAAAAGTTAGAAATGATGAATGGCTTTGATGAGGTCCATGATTTTATTGAATTATATTATGAAGATCATACTGGTATTTATTTTAATATAAAAAAGAAAATTAATACTTTAAAAAAAATGGATGGGTTAATGTAAAATCAACACTTTTGCTATGTAAAATGCAACTAAATAAATTGACTTTTACATAACGTTTACACTATACTTTAATTATAAGAGAGTAGAGGTGTAAATATGAATCGTAAAGGTATAACAATGTTTGAACTAATTGCAGTAATTGTTATTATTGGTGTTATTGCTACAATTGCGCTTCCTAGTGTTTCTAATTTTATGAGTGATGGAAAGTTAACTACCTTTTTAACTTATGAAAAAAGTATGGAAGATGCTGCTACTAATGCTGTTTTGGAATGCATTGGTAATGCTTCTTCAAAGTGTGAAGCACCTGAAAAAGGAAAAGTTGATTTTATAAAATTAGATTATTTGATTAGTGAAGGATTCATTGATGAAATGAAATCTCCTGATGGTGGAGCATGCGATACTAAGAAAAGTTTTGTTAGAGTTGAAAATAGAGGAAATTTGAACTATAAATTTAAAGTATGTTTGTATTGTGATGATTACACTACAGAAGATAGTTTATGTGTTGAAGAATAAGAGGCTATGCCTCTTTTTTTGTGTCAATGTATTTATTTTTTCATAGCTTATAGTGGAGGAACTATGAAAAGATTGAGTGAATTATATGAAGGATATCCTGAATTATTTGTAAATGATATTAGAATTAATTCTAAAGAAGTTAATAAAGGTGATTTATTTGTTTGTGTTAAAGGTGTTTCTTGTAATAGAAATGATTACATTTTTGATGCTATTAAAAATGGTGCATGTGCAGTTGTTTCTAATTTAAATATTAAGCTTGATGTGCCTTTAATAAGAGTTAAAAATCCTAATAAGGAATTAGATAGACTTTGTAAGAAGTTTTATGATTTTAATCAAAGTGATTTTAAAATTATTGGTGTAACTGGTACTAATGGAAAAACGACAGTTGCTTCTATTATAAAAGATTTAATTGGAGATAGTTGTGGCTATATAGGCACAAATGGTTTAATATCTAAAAATATTAATGAATTTATAAAAAATACTACTCCTGATGTAGATAGACTTTATAAATACTTTATGAGATTGAAAGAGGATAATTGTAATGTTATAAGTATGGAAGCTTCTAGTGAAGCTTTTTACAGAAAAAGACTTGATGGATTAAAATTCGATATTGGTATTGTTACAAATGTAACAGAAGATCATTTAAATGTTCATAAGACTTTAAAAAATTATATTGATTGTAAAAGAAAACTTGTTAGTAGTGTAAGTGATAATGGATACTCAATTTTAAATGTTGATGACAAATATTATAAGGATTTTAGAAAAGTGGCAAAAGGTAAAATACTTACATATGGTAAGAAAAAATCTAATCTTCAAATAATTGATTATACTTTGAATGATAAAAATACTATTATTTATTTAAAATATGAGGGTACTATTTATAAAATTTTTTCTCCTTTAGTTGGTGAATTTAATATATATAATTTATGTGCAGCTATTCTATCTTTAATTGCATTAAATTATGATATTGGAGATATTATTTCTAGAATAATGAATATTAATGTTCCAAAAGGAAGATGTGAATTTTTAAATTTTGGTCAAAAATATAAGATAGTACTTGATTATGCCCATACTACTGATGCTTTTGCAAATATATATAAATATTTAAAAAAAATAAAAAAGGGAAAGATAATAACTGTTACTGGAAGTGCAGGGGGAAGAGAAAAAGAAAAAAGAAAAGATATGGGTAAAGTAGTACTTGATAGTTCTGATTATGTAATTTTTACAATGGATGATCCAAGATATGAAAGTGTTAATGACATAATTGATGATTTAGTTAGTTTAAGTAATAAAAAACATTATGAAAGAATAATTGATAGAAAAGAAGCTATAAAAAAAGCTCTTAGTATGGCAAATGAAAATGATATTATTTTAATAGCTGGTAAGGGAAGAGATAATTATATGGCAATTAAAGATGAATATATATCATATAATGATTATGATGCTATAAGTAGTTTCTTTTTTAATAAGAATGTGTAAAGAGATTATTATAAAAAATATAATATTTATTGTTTTAGATTAAATTTTAACTTATAATGTACTTAGATGATAATAGGAGAACTTATGGAAATGGAAAAGAAAAAAGAAAACACTACTAAAAAGAAAGTTGAACCAAAAAAATCGACTAAAAAGAAGCCTATAAAGAATAAAACAACAACT
>OCVV011337419.1_pt1 | contig 13559 bp, 11 predicted proteins | sample 1539721 | NCBI WGS metagenome assembly OCVV01 (sample SAMN02144230, study PRJEB22623) | gut metagenome | biome: sheep rumen | host: Ovis aries | place: New Zealand
GAAGTGCTTGGCGATGGGGCCTTTGGCGCGGAACTCGCCCATGTGGCTCACGTCGAACACGCCCACGTTGTTGCGCACGTTGTTGTGCTCTTCGATGAGGGTGGTGTACTGGATGGGCATGTTGTAGCCCGCAAACTCGGCCATCTTGGCCCCGAGCTTGATGTGTAAATCAGTGTACGGTGTTGTTTTCATCTGAAATATATTTTTTAATATTATAACATCCTACTCCCCATAACGCCGCAAACACCGCTTTATTGTGCACACACAAAAAAAAACATTTCCCCCTTCGCCACACAGCCCCTCACCCCCACTCTCCACCCATCACCCATAAAAAACACGCCACCTACCCCCTACCCCCTACGCCCACAATACGGCCGTTCTTATATTGTTTTTATATTGTTCGCATATTGTTTACATATTGTTCTTATATCTACAATATAGGAACAATATAAGAACAATATGTAAACAATATAAAAACAATATAAGAACGGCCGTATCAGACACGTATTATCCCCCTGTTTGGCGGCTAATTATCGGTCGGACGGATTGGGCGAATTAATAGAGAAAATTGTTGTAGGGGTATCGGATGGCGTGGATGCGGGCGATGTGGTCGTAGAGGAGGTTGCGGAGGTCGTCGATGTTGGTGCGGCGGGCGGCGGAGATGAAGATATGGGGAGTGGAGAGCGGAGAGTGGAGAGTGGAGAGTGGGCTGTCGCTGTCCAGCATGGCATCGTTCTCCGTTTTTGTTTCCTCGTTTATGCGGTCGATCTTGTTGTAGACCATGATGACGGGCTTGTCGGCGGCACCGATGTCGGCGAGGGTCTTGTTGACGGCGTCGATCTGCGACTGGTGGTCGGGGTGCGAGAGGTCGACGACGTGGAGCAGGAGGTCGGCTTCGGCCACCTCGTCGAGGGTGGACTTGAAGCTTTCGACGAGCTGTGTGGGGAGCTTGCGGATGAAGCCGACGGTGTCCGACAGGAGGAAAGGCAGGTTGCCGATGACGACCTTGCGGACGGTGGTGTCGAGGGTGGCAAAGAGTTTGTTTTCGGCCAGCACATCGCTCTTGGCCAGGAGGTTGAGGAGGGTGGACTTGCCAACGTTGGTGTAGCCGACGAGGGCCACGCGGACGAGGCTTTCGCGATTCTTGCGCTGGAGGGTCTTCTGGGTGTCGAGCTTGGCGAGCTGTAGTTTGAGGGCAGAGATTTTCTCCTTGATGAGGCGGCGGTCGGTCTCGATCTGTGTCTCGCCGGGGCCGCGCATGCCGATGCCGCCGCGCTGGCGTTCGAGGTGGGTCCAGAGGCGTGTGAGGCGCGGGAGCATATACTGCAGCTGGGCCAGTTCGACCTGTGTGCGGGCCGTGGCGGTGCGGGCGTGGCGGGCGAAGATGTCGAGGATGAGGGTGGTGCGGTCGAGGATGCGGCAGTCCATCTCCTTTTCGAGGTTGCGGAGCTGGGCCGGCGAGAGTTCGTCGTCAACGACGATGAAGTCGGCCTCGAGGGCATTCTTGTATTCCTTGAGTTCCTCGAGCTTGCCGGAGCCGACGTAGGTGCGGGTGTCGGGGCGTTCGAGGCGCTGGATGACTTTCTTGAGGGTGATGCCGCCGGCGGTTTTGAGGAGGAATTCCAGTTCGGCGAGGTACTCCTCGGTGCGCTCGACGGTCTGACCCGAGGGGCAGACGGCCACGAGGATGGCGCGTTCGGGCTCGACGGCGGTGCTGAAGGTGTTGCGCTGCTGTGGCGTGGGGCGGCGGCCGGAGGCCCCTCCGTCCGCCTTTTGGGCGGCCACTTCCCCTAACTTAGGGGAGGAACCGTCGAGGCTGTTGCGGAATTTGCCTTGCTTGTTGGGGTTCCAGGAAGACATTTTTCAGTTATGAGTTAAGGGTTATGAGTTATGAGTTATTTGGGTGAAGATATCTTCGAGGGGTTGGACGGCGGCGGGCCAGGAGTAGTTCTGGTGGACGTAGTCGAGGGCGGCGGCGGAGAGAGCCTGTGCCTGGGCGGGGTTGTCGAGGAGAGAGAGGATGTGCGAGGCAAGTTCCCGGGGGGTGTTGCCAACGAGGAGGTGGGTGCCGGGAACGGCGCCGAGGGCTTCATTGGCAATAGGGGTGGTGACGCAGGGCACGCCCATGGCCATGGCCTCGAGAAGCTTGTTCTGCAGGCCGGAGCCGAGGCGCATGGGGGCTATGAAGAGGCGCGAGTGGGAGTAGTAGGGACGGATGTCGGGCACGGAGCCTGTGACCTCGACACGCGGGCCCGCCAGGCGGCGGACAGCGGCCGTGGGGGTGGCGCCGGCAAGGACGAGGCGCGCCTCGGGGCGCTTCTCCCACACGAGGGGCATGATGTCGTTAACAAGATAGCGTGCTGCGTCGATATTGGGGGCATACTGCATGTTGCCACAGAAGACAATGTCGGATTGGTTGATTGCCTGTTTGCTTGCTTGCTCAAGTGGGGCAAAGTAGTCGAAGTCGACGCCGTTGCGGACGATGCGGATGTCGCCGTTGCGTTTGTGGGGAATGGCGTCGCTGTCGGACTCGGAGATGATGGTGAGGGCGTCGAAGATTTTGAAGGCGTTGTATTCGGTGGAGCGGAGCATCTTGAACTCGTAGTGGAGGATGCTGCGCCAGAGGCCGCGCGACTGCTCCATGCGGCGCTCGGTGTTCATGGAGAGGGCGTCCTGGAAGTCCATCACTTTGGGGTACGGAAGGCGGGCCACGAGGGGCACGGTGCGGACCATCTGGTTGTAGACGACGTCGGGTTGGATTTTTCTGGCGAGGTCCTTGACAGTGCGACGGGCACGGGCGGAGTCCCAGTAGCCCATCTGGAGGGACTTGGAGCGGAAGTAGTTGCGGACGGTATTGAACCAGGCCGTGAAGCGCGTGGGAGTGACGACGGAGATGGAGCGGCAGTAGGGCTCGAGGGCGGCGCGCTGCTCGGGGGTGACTTTGTCGTGGGAGACGGCAAAGAGGTGTATCTCATGACGCTTGGAGAGTTCCACTATCTGGTGGTAGGCGCGGAGTTTGTCGCCTTTTTCGAGCGGATAGGGGAACCTGGGGAGGACGACCAATATTTTCATTGCGTTATTGCGTTAATGTGTTATCGAATTATCAAAACAATTGGGTCTGTGTACCTTCGGCATAGCCCATGCGGTCGTTGATTTCCGAGGGCTCGGAGTCGTCGCTTTGTTCCGTATCCTCCGGGTCGTCGGAGGGTTCGGGATCGGGCTTGATGGGCGAAAGCCAGTTGAAGGCATCGACGGCGAAGGTGGTGACACGCTTGCCTTTGGCCTTGATGCCCTTGACGCCGATGAAGTCCTCGACCTCAATAATTTCCGACGCTATCTTCTTGCCGCTCTCAGGGTTGTAGACGACTTCAAGGCGGGGGTAGTAGTCGAAGGAGAAAGAGAGGAGCGAGGAGCCGTCGTCGTCGAGGAAAGGAGTCTTGCGGTCGGCCGGTTCGGGGGTGAACCTTTTGAGGTAGGGGTAGCCGTCGGCAGAGCGGTAGAGAACCGTGAGGATGCCCTGGGGGTTGTATTTGCGGAGGTCGACGAGGTCGTCGTCGTAGTGGTTGGCAAGGTCGAAGTTGGTGGTGCGGTAGACGGCAGACTGCATGAGGGCGAGGATTTTGTCGTTGCCCTTGAACTCGCCGAGGAAACGACCGGCCTCGTTAACATTAAGTCGCTTGACGCTTTCGTCGAACCATATCTTGCGGGCCGAGAGGGTGGAGACCCCTTCGTCCTTGAGGTTGATGGAGCGGACGGCGTTGCGGGTGAGGATGTTGCCCATGGACTGGCGGCCTTTGATGGCGAGGGTCTTGAAGTCGAAGTCGAAGGAGGTCTTCTTCAGCTTGGGCTTGGAGACATGGTGGACGGTGATGACCTCGGCCTCGCCGTTGGGGTTGGCGGTGAAATAGAGCACCTTGGAACCCTTGGTACCTTTGGTGAGGAGGTAGTCCTTGTCGCGAGTGATGGAGGTGACGTTGAAACGCTTGACCATCACGTAGCCGTCGGGACCACCGTCGCGGTATATCATATTATATACGGTGCGCTCGTCGCGTTTACGGAAGACGGAGATGAAGAGGATTTCGGGACAGTCCTTGGTACCGACAAAGCCTTTCTCCTGCACCTTGGTGACCATGAAGGTGCCGTCGCGGCGGAAGACAATGATATCGTCGAGACGCGAGCACTCGCAGGCCACCTCGACACCCTCCTCGCGCTTGAGGCCCCAGCCGGCGAAACCGGTGGTGTAGTTGACGTAGAGCTTCTCGTTGGCGAGGGCCACGGTGGTGGACTCGATGTCCTCGAAGGAGCGGATTTCGGTGCGGCGTTCGCGGCCTTTGCCGAACTTGTCGAGGATGTGACGGAAGTAGCGGATGGCGTAGTCGGTGAGGTGGGCGAGGTGATTTTTGACCTCGTCGATGGTCATCTCGATGGAGGCAATCTCCTCCTCGGCCTTCTTGATGTCGAACTTGGAGATTTTGCGGACGGGCTTCTCGGTGAGCTTGAGCACGTCGTCGCGGGTGATGTCGCGTTTGAAGTGTTTCTTGTAGGGACCGAAAGCCTTGAGCATGTCGTCCACCTGCTCGTCCCACGAGAGGCTGTCGCGCTGTTCCATTTTCTTGTAGATGCCTTTCTCAAAGAATATCTTCTCCAGCGAAACCCAGTGCCAGCGGTCCTCGAGCTCGGCGTGCTGTATTTCCAGTTCCTGACGCAGGAGGTCCTTGGTGCGGAAGGTGTTATGGCGCAGGATGTCGCTGGCGGTCATGAAGACGGGCTTGTCGTTGACGATGACGCAGGTCTGGGGGGAGAAGGATATTTGGCAGGAGGTGAAGGCATATAGGGCGTCAATGGTCTGGTCGGGGCTGACGCCGGAAGGAAGGTAGACCACAATCTCGACCTCGGCGGCGGTGTTGTCGTCGACCTTCTTGATTTTAATCTTGCCTTTCTCGTTGGCCTTCAGTATGGAGTCGATAAGGACATCGGTGGTGACGGTATAGGGCAGTTCGGTGATGACGATGGCTTTGCGTTTCTCGTCGTAGTGCATCTTGGCGCGGATGCGGAGACGTCCGCCGAGGGCGCCGTCGTTGTACTTGCTGACGTCGATGAGTCCGCCGGTGGGGAAGTCGGGGTAGATTTCGAACTCCTCGTCTTTCAATATCTTGATGGAGCTTTCCAAGAGCTCGCAGAAGTTGTAGGGCAGAATGACGGAGGTGAGGGTGACGGCGATGCCTTTGGTGCCCTGGGCCAGAAGAAGGGGGAACTTGATGGGCAGGGAGACCGGTTCCTGCTTGCGTCCGTCGTAGGAGGGTTTCCACTGCGTGGTCTTGGGGTTGAAGACCACCTCCTTGGCAAACTTTGACAGGCGGGCCTCGATGTATCGGCCGGCGGCGGCATCGTCACCGGTGAGGATGTTGCCCCAGTTACCCTGGCAGTCGATGAGGAGGTCCTTCTGGCCGAGGTTGACGAGGGCGTCCTTGATGGAGGCGTCGCCGTGGGGGTGATACTGCATGGTGTTGCCCACGATGTTGGCCACCTTGGTGAAACGGCCGTCGTCGGTCTCGTTCATGGCGTGGAGGATGCGGCGCTGCACGGGTTTCAGGCCGTCGTCGATGTCGGGCACCGAGCGGTCGAGGATAACGTCGGAGGCGTAGTCAATCCAGTAGTCCTTGAACATGCCGTTGAGCGACATGGTAGAGCCCTGTTCGGTGGAGGGGGTGGTATTATTGTCGAGTTCTTCTTCCATTCTCTTATTCTTTCTCGTTTACTAATGAGCATTAGCGTTTCTCAGGGTACGCGACATGCGGTTGCCGCCTTCGCCCATCGACCACAGAACACGCTTGGCTTTGCCGACGATATGGTCCTCGGGCACAAAGCCCCAGAAGCGGCTGTCCTGAGAGTGGTGGCGGTTGTCGCCCATCATCCAGTAGTAGTTCATTTTCACCGTGTAGCTGTCAGTCTGCTGGCCATTGATGTAGATGGCGCCGTTCCTCACTTCCAAGGTGTTGCCCTCGTAGGCCGTAATGACACGCTGGTAGAGCGGCAGGTTGTCCAGCGTCAGCTTTAACGTTTCGCCGGCAACAGGTATATGGATGGGTCCATAGTTGTCGACACTCCAATAGAATCCAGGGGCATTGGGGAACAGCATCTCAGATGAGTCGACGGGATAATCCGTAGGCACGACGGACACGACCACCGACTTGGCCTTCACCTTACCCAGCAGTTCACTGCTCAGCGGCAACTGAAGCATTATGTTGCCCTGGACGTCATAGCCACGGAAGGAGGTCTCGATGTCGCTTTGGCTGATGCCGCATTCGGTCAGCACCTTCTCCGGATTGAAGCCTGCGGCAATCAGCACGTCGTAGTCGAACTGCGCATCTTGCGGCATTTCCACCTGCTGACCGTTGATATGCACTATCTTATTAATAATCTGAAGGTCTTCACCCGGCAAACCCATGCAGCGCTTGATGTAGTTCTCGCGCTTGTCGATGGGGCGAACCTTCACCTTGCCCAAGGGACCCAGCTCCGGATGGTAGGCATTGCCACTGAGCACCGCCTCGCGGCCAAACTGCTGCACAGCCTCGTAGTAGGTGTATTTGCCTTCGGGGAAGTTTCCCAAAATAGTGTCGCCTGCAGGGAAATTGAACACCACCGCATCGAAACGCTTCACATGGGTATACCCCGGGAAACGGTGGTAGGGCAACTGCGGCCAGTCGAGATATGAATCAGCCTTTGTGCCGACAATCGTGTTGTGCATCAGCGGCAGCGCCAACGGTGTCATTATCACCCTCGGACCATAGGCCATTTTGCTCACCAGCAGGTGGTCGCCCACCAGCAGGCTCTTCTCCATGCTCGATGAGGGGATGGAAAACAACTCGAAAACAAAGCCGCGGATAAGGATGGCTGCTATCAGAGCGAAGACGATGGCCTCCGTCCAGTCGCGGGCCTCGCTGATCTTTTCCGGCGGATTCGTCTTGGGGTTATGAAAGTTCATCACCCAGCCACGGCCTTCCGTCACATCACATTTTCCTTCCTGTTGCGCAACAGTGTCCACGGAGGTTCCACCAGCCTTGTTTTCCACAGGCAGCGTGCTCTCAATCCTTTTGCCAGGAGTCATACCCAATATAGGCAAATAGAAACACGGCAGCAACACTCCAAAGGTCTGTTCCCAGAAATTCGTCCGGCGGAAGCACCGCGCCGTCTCCACCACCAAAAGCAGAAACGTGAAGATATTCACTCCGGGGATAACAAATCCCACATACCACTTCCAGTCCTTGTTGCACAGCCGGACCCACTCCACTATGTTCCACACCGGCACCACAGCCTTCCACGGCGCCACACCGGCCTTCTTGAATATGAACCAAAGTCCCAATATGGTCCCTACAAAATAGATTATCAACAAGATGTTGTATATCATATTATCAATTTTTTTTACTGTTATCTATTGTCTGTTACATCCAACCGAGGACGCAACCTCTATCAATCTATTTTTTTCTTTGTCCCAGTTCAAATCTTTTCTCGCATCTGCAAAACGATTGCGACGTTCTTCAGCATCAAGGTGCTGCCAGTAGTCGAGCAATCGCCTTACTGCTTCCGCCAATGCACGTGGACCAGGGTTTTCCATCAACTCACCCACGCCATAAGTCTTTATGACGCGCGCCGTCTCCGGCATGTTGCTTGCCACCATGGGCACCCCAGCAGCCACAAAGTCACCCACACGGTTGGGGAGCGTCAAGTGATAGCTCAACCCTCTGTCCTCAAGCATCAGCAGCCCAACATCGGCCCGGGGTGTCAAGCGGTTCAGCTCATCAGGCTCCAGGCGGCCAAGGAACTCCACACGATCTGCCCACGGCTTGGAGCCTGCATAGTGGCGCATCTCATCAATCAAGTCTCCCCCTCCGGCCACAACCAGTCGGCACTCGGGCAACATCTCCAGCGCATCAATGGCCCAATCCACTCCCCTACCCTCGTTCACGGCTCCCTGGTAGAGCAATAGCGGATGCTCATCAGTCTTTCCTTTCGGAAAACTCTCCGAATCACAAGGGCGGACATTCCTCACCACCGTCATCCTCACCCCGTTATGGTCTGCATAATAGTCAGCAAAACTTTGGCATACTGTCATCAGCCTCGTACACTTGGGCATCAATATCCGGTTGATCAACTTCCATGCCATCTTCACCAACGGGCGCCCCACCACTTCCGGCAGCTCGGGGAAAATCTCGTGTGCATCCATCACCAACGGGCAATGCAATTTCCTCGCCGCCCACCATCCACCAACCAGTGTATCGCTGTCGTTCACCCACACCACATCTGGCTTCTCCGCCACCAGCACCTTGGCAAGCCTGAGGTTGAACTCAGCGTAGAAACGTGGACCTCTGACATGCTTCAGCACCATACGTTCCGTTCGGTAAGGACGCTGCACCTCTGCACTTTGGGGCAAACGACGACCTACAAGCAACACCTCGTAGCCCGCCTTCTGTAGTTCCCTGCAATGACGGTCAACACGCTGGTCGGTCACCAAATCATTGATCACCGCCATCGCAATCTTCATCCTATCTCCACTAATACTCAACCCTTTATCCCTATTTCTTAACTCTTAATTCTTAATTCTTAACTCCTTTAATAACGCAATTCAAAAACTTTTCGTATCTTTGCACCGGATTTTTTATCAACAACCTGTGGAAAATGAAAAAACGTAAAATACGCCCATCCCTTTTCATGCCTCTATGCCTCTGGGTCACTATATCCCTATTTCCCGCTTGCTCCACCACCCAGTCGTCCAACCATTCTACCACTTTGCCAATCCCTGAGCTCGACAAAGAGTCAGTGTGGCAGCTCGTCGAGATGGCCGGTCGGTCCGTACCTTCCGACGCGGGCCCCATCACACTCCAGTTCAACCCCGAGGCCGGCACCCTCCGCGGACAATCCTCCTGCAACACCTACTCCGCCGACTACACCCTCTCCCCCACAACCTACTCTTACACAGGGTCCCTCAACAGTTCCGCCACACTCAAACTCTCCAACCATTCACACACCGACATCCAGTGCGCCGAGGCCCAGATGAACACCGAACAACGCTACCTCGCCCTCCTTGCCAAATGCAACCATCTTAGCATCAACGATACCAAATGGACCCTCACCCTCTCCAACAAGGGCCGCACCCCCCTCGTCTTCTCTCTCCAATAATAACTCTAAACTGACAATGAAACTCTCCTATAAATACCACACCTTCCGCCTCCCCCTCTGGCTCCTGCGCTTCCTGAAGCGCCACACCGTCTATGTCCGCGCCGCCGGCGGCATCGTCACCGCTCCCGACGGAGACATGCTCCTCATCCAGCGCAACGGCCGCTGGGACCTCGCCAAGGGCAAAGTCGAATCCGGCGAAACCCTCCTCCAGGCCGCCCTCCGCGAAGTCCAGGAAGAAACCGGCATCCCCTGTCACCCACTCCCCCTTTCCGCCTCCCGGCCTCTCAAAACCTACCACCTCTTCCGCGCCCCCAAGGTCTGGTACTCCGGCCCCAATCCCCCGGCCCACCGCTGGCATCTAAAGCAGACCTCCTGGTTCCCCATGACGGCGGAGAAACAGCCCGTCAACCCCCAGCAGGAGGAGGGCATCACCGGCGGCCAGTGGGTCACCCCCACCGAGTGGCACCGCCGCCTCCAGACCTCCTACGGCACCCTCCGCACCCTGAGCAACAAACTCTTAACCCATAACTCTTAACTCACAACTCCCATGGAACTTCTCTCGCAGATAGCCCTCACCCTCACCCCCGGACTCGGCAACACCTCCATCCGGCGCCTCGTCGACCTCTACCCCGACGACGACCCCTTCTCCCTGCCCGCCTCCGAGCTCAAGACCGTCTTTGCCAACCATCCCGCCATCCTCGGCCACATCCAGGGCAAGACCGCCTTTCCCCGTGCCGAGCAGGAGATGGCCTTCTGCGAGAAGAATGGCATCCGCCCCCTCTTCTTCACCTCCCCCGACTACCCCGAGCGGCTCAACCGCGCCGAGACCGAGGACTGCCCTGCCCTGCTCTACGTCATGGGCACCGCCAACCTCAACCCCGACCGTTCCGTTGCCATCGTCGGCACCCGCCGCGCCACCCCGCAGGGCCGCGACAACACCGACCGCCTCGTCGGCCAGCTCACAGCCTACCATACCCCTATCGTCAGCGGCCTGGCATACGGCATCGACACCGCCGCCCACACCGCCGCCCTCGACCACTCCCTGCCCACCGTCGCCGTCCTCGGCCACGGCCTGGACCGTATCTATCCCGCCGAGAACCGCCCCCTGGCCAAGCGCATCCTCGAAGCCTCCGGCGCCCTCGTCACCGAATACCCCTCCGGCACCGCCATCAATCCCCGCTACTTCCCTGCGCGCAACCGCATCATTGCCGCCCTCGGCGACGCCACTGTCGTCGTCGAAGCCTCCGAGAAAGGCGGCGCCCTCATCACCGCCGCCATCGCCGCCAGCTACCACCGCGACGTCTTCGCCCTCCCCGGACGCCTCTCCGACACCTACTCCCGCGGCACCATCAACCTCATTGCCACCAACCGCGCCCTCCTGGCACGCAATGCCGACGACATAGCCTTCCAGCTCGGCTGGCCCCTCGTGGGCCAACAGGCCACCCTCGAAGGCCTGAAGGAGACACCGCGCCTCTCGCCCGACGAACAGAAGATTGCCGACGCCCTGCGCAACGCCGACCATCTCACCCTCGACGAAATCGCCCGCACCACCTCCTTCTCCCTCCCCCGCACCGCCGGCATCCTCTTCAACATGGAAATGGCCAAGCAGGTACGCACCCTGCCCGGCCATCTCTATCAGCTGATCGACAAGTAAAAAAATCATCCGGGCTGTTCGCCCGCCAGTTGGTAAAAGGCCACCGCGGCGGCAGCGGCCACATTGAGCGAGTCCACGCCACGTTGCATGGGTATCTTGGCCACGTAGTCGCACCCTTGCAACACACTGTCGCTCAGCCCGTCGCCCTCGGTACCCATAATGATGGCCAGCCGCTCGGGCTCGCGCAGCACCGGGTCGCCGATGCCAACGGAGCGGTCCGTCAAGGCCATGGCCACGGTCTTGAAGCCGCACTCCCGCAGCTGTCCGTAGTGGTCCAGCCACGTCCACGGAACCTGGAACACCGTGCCCATGCTCACACGGCAGGCGCGGCGGTTCAGCGGGTCGCAGCAGGTGCGCGTCAGCAGCACGGCATCCATGCCCAGCGCCGCCGCGGCACGGAAGATGGCCCCGATATTCTCCGAGTTCACCACGCTGTCTATCACCGCCACACGGCGTTTGCGGCTGCCACTCTCGCCCCGGACCACCTCCTCCACACTCGGCATCCGCGCCGGACGGCGCATGGCACACAGCACGCCGCGCGTCAGCGCATAGCCTGTCAAACCGGCCAGCACTTCGCGGTCGGCCGTATACACCGGCACCTCCGCGATGTCCCCCTCCCCGAGGGGGGCTGTCGGCAGTACCGAAGGGGCGTTCCGTTCGCCGCACTCCTCCAGCATCCCGCGCACCTGCGTATCAACATATTTACGCTCGCACAAAAAGGATATCGGACGCATGCCTGCAGCCAGCGCCACACGGATCACCTTCTCGCTCTCAACAATGAAAACGCCCTTCTCCGGCTCCAGCCTGTTGCGCAGCTGCGCTTCTGTAAGGTGCGCATACACAGCCACCTCCGGCACTTCAAGACTATCTATCTCTATTACTTTCATGCCTGCAAAGATACGCAAAAAATCCCACACCGCACACCACACACACCAATTCCCCACCCAAACCCCACCTCATAGGCCCCAAATACGGCCGTTCTTATATTGTTTACATATTGTTCTTATATTGTTCTTATATCCGGAATATAAGAACAATATGCGAACAATATGTAAACAATATAAGAACAATATAAGATATGCCGAATCAGGTACGTCTTATCCCCCTCTCGGGTGGGGGTGGAAGGGCGATGGGGAACATGGTTGCGGCGACATGGCTCAAACGGAAATTAAATCGTACACGATACAAATGTTAAAATTCTATAAATTAAAACATTCATACTTGCATATTCAAATTTATTCGTATATTTGCATCGTGAACGATTTAAATTGAAAACAAATAAAACATTATCATTATGGAGATTAAAGGTTCTATCTACGAGTACAAAGCCGTTGCTTCGAACGGCAAAGAGATTGATTTCGCCCAGTTTGAGGGCAAGCCGATGCTAATCATCAACACGGCCTCGAAGTGCGGCTTCACGCCCCAGTTCGACGCCCTGGAGAAAATCAACGAGAAGTATCGCGACCGCGGCCTGGTGGTGATTGGGTTCCCCTGCAACCAGTTCAAGGAACAGGACCCCGGCACCGACGGCGAGATCGAGGAGTTCTGCCGCGTGAACTACGGTGTGACGTTCCAGATTATGAAGAAAGTGGACGTCAACGGCAAGGACGAGTGCCCGGTGTTCACGTTCCTGAAGGCGCAGGCCCCCACCGAGGAGTACAAAGGCCTGAAGGCCAAAGCCACTCACACGATGCTCAAAGGCCTGAGCAAGAGCGTGGAGAAGGAGAGCGACATCCTGTGGAACTTCACCAAGTTCCTCGTGGCCAAGGACGGCAAGACCGTGCGGCGCTACGCCCCCACCACCGAGCCCGCCGACATGGAGAAGGACATCGAGAAAGCCCTCTAAACTCATCACTCATCACTCATCACTCATCACTCATCACTCATCACTCATCACTCATCACTCATCACTCATCACTCATCACTAAAAAAAATGTACGACCAACTGAAACTGGACAACCAGGTCTGTTTCCGGCTCTACACGGCCTCGCGGCTCGTCACGCAGGCCTACCGCCCGCTGCTTGAGCCGCTGGGCTTGACCTATCCGCAGTATCTGGTGCTGATGGTGCTGTGGGAGAAGGACCACCAGACGGTGAGCGAAATCTGCAAGCGCCTGGTGCTGGAGAGCAACACGCTGACCCCGTTGCTGCAGCGCATGGAGAAGGAGGGCCTCGTGGTGCGCAAGAAGGGCACCGCCGACAGCCGCCAGACCCTCGTCAGCCTGACGCGCAAGGGCTTGCACCTGCAGGAGGAGGCCAAGGAGGTTCCCTCGTGCATGGCCCTGTCGCTGGACGGCTGCTCCCCGTCGCCGACAGAGGCCGCCGCGTTCGTACAAAGTCTCGATTCAATCATCAATCACCTGAAAAGCAATGACTGACCTGGCAGCATATATGTCGGAGAGCATCCGCAACATCATGGCCAAAGCCTACCTGAACGTCCTCGCCAATCCCCACGAGGCGCGATTTGTGGCCCGCATGCAGAAGATGTTCGTTTCGTCGGAGCGTCGCCGCAAGGCCATGCTCGACAAGGAAGGCCTCGCGGTGCCGCCGTTCCTCATTGCCAGCATCGCCACCACCTGCAACCTGCAGTGCAAGGGCTGCTACGCACGGAAGAACGGCATCGCCACCGACCCGGGGCAGTCCACCAAGGCGACCCTGACGGCCGGGCAGTGGCACACGATTTTCAGCGATGCCGCCGCGATGGGCATCAGCTTCTGCCTTCTGGCAGG
>OCVV010822347.1_pt1 | contig 13555 bp, 22 predicted proteins | sample 1539721 | NCBI WGS metagenome assembly OCVV01 (sample SAMN02144230, study PRJEB22623) | gut metagenome | biome: sheep rumen | host: Ovis aries | place: New Zealand
ATAGTAGACAGTATCAATCAGGTCAGGCAGTTCCCCCTGACCCGATTCAAGCGTATCAATATATTCACGATAGGTAACGGACTGTGGCTTGCTTGCTTCATATGCCGTAATTTCACTTCCGACATACATGATTGAAGCTGCTATCATGGCAACTGCAAGCATCTTTTTGTCACGTTCATTCATTGGCTTTTTTTTCTTCATGAATTTACCTTCTTTCTTTTTGCTGAATTATGATTTTTTGAATTTGGTTTTCTGTTACCTCGCCTTTGGTAATCGTAGAAATGACAGTCATGAAAAATTGTTCTGTATCAGGAATTTCGATTCTGTACATCTTGTTTTTCTTTGTGTTCCAGATGATTCCTATTGTACTGCCCGACAGAATCATGCAGAATGCTGTTATTAGAAATTGTTCATGTGATAATTCATCTGTATAGAAAAGATTGTAGTTTGTGTTGTATCTTCTTATATCAATTCTTCCAAAAATATTTATACAGCTAACAGAATTATTTTCATTTGAATTTTTGTAATGAATCTCTGTACAATAAGGCGTTTGTGTCTCTTCAGTGCCTTTAAAAACATTGCTTAAATTTTTAAACAGTATTTTTTTGCTTTCTTCTGACACGAATGGTGCTTTTGTCTGGTAAACGTATCTCAATTGTCCTGTATTTTTGGCTGTAATTGAAAGAATTTTTTCCTGCACTTTCATTTCATTTTGTTTTTCTTCTTTTGTTAAAGGTGAAATTGCATTTTGTGTTGAATATAGACTATAATTTTTAGAATAATAATTCATATCAGCAATTTGTGCATTGATGTCATAATTGTGAAAAAAAAGTCTTTGATATATCGAAATGCATGGTGTCAAGTCTATCAGTGCATCATGGTCTAAAACAGATAAAAAATTGTCATCATTATTTTTAATTTGCTCTATCGAAAGCATCTGCCAGCAACGTTCAATATCCTCAGAATACTTATAATTGAACATGGAATCCAAACTATAATTTGAATTTAGTGTAACGAATGTTCTTTCACATAGAGTTTCCATTGACAGTGGTTTTTGTCCTTGTTTTTTCACAAAAATTATTTTACGTTTTCCTCTGCTTGCAGCAACACAAAATAAATTTCGTATGATTTCATATTTCACATTATAGTTCGTTCGTTTCAGCCAATGCTCTTCTGTATAATCGTAAATCACACAGATAGACTTTTCAAGTCCTTTACATTTATCATAATTTGTAAAAATTGCTGTATTTTTATTTGGAGCAACTGCCATACTTGGATTATCAGTATGAATTGTTGCATAAGTGGTATACTTGTTATATTTTTCAGGGAATTTTGTTTCCAGCTCGTTTAGACAGATTGTAAGTGGAGTGGGTTCTTCCAATACAGTGGGAAGTCTCCCAATGCAAAGTACATCTTTCGGATTCTGTGCTGAAAGAAAAGAAATAGCTTCTTCTTCTGTCATCTCCAGAACTTCACATTCCTGATTTACTCCATTGATAGGCTTTTTCCATACTTTACTTAGCCTGTTTGCAAGTTCATGGCAAATACGAAAGCACGTTGTAAATCTCAGAAGCTTATAATCTTCAAGAAAATCGTCCATAAAATCCAGTATGTCAAGTCTGGTATTGCTGTATATTTTCTGCCACATATCGCCAACAGCAACTATCTGAATATCAGGATTCTGCCGTTTGATAATTCGGAGCATTTCAGCAATGTCTGAACTGATGTCCTGATATTCATCAATTACCATAAGCTGATATTTTTCACATTCAGGCTGATACTGGCAAAATGTCCGTATCAGTTCACTTACTGCTGTTTCAATACCGATTTTTTTTAATGCCTGATATGCAAAGCCGTGATAATTTGTCACTTTGGTGTTCTTGTTCTTTATTTTTTCTATTGCATCTGCTTTCAGCAATTTATTATATGTCAGATATAAAATTCTCCGGTCAGGATATTGACTGCACAGCATCTGAATGACCGTTGTCTTGCCACTGCCGATACAGGCATCTACCAGAACATTTCTTCCGACAGATACCTGATGCAGCACTTCTTTTTGTTCATCTGTTAAATCTTCAATTGTTATCAAAAAAGTTCACCTTATTCCTTTTCTGAAAATTTTGCCAACTTTTCCATCTCACGTTCTGAACGTGTTTTTGCATTCAGTTCCACAATACAGCCATCTACTTTTCCTTTGGTAATTGCTTTCACGACTTTCTTCATAAACATGGCTTTGTCAGGAATTGAAATCTCATACATTTCATTCTTTTTGGTATTCCAGAGAATGCCTTTTTCCATATCAAGTGCTACCATATAACAGGCAAGCTGCAAATAATGTTCATGCTTCAGCTCATAGACAAATTTCAGTTCATAAACTGCATCATTTGTCAGAACATCACATTTGCCGTCAATGAAAAACAAGGGTTCTTTCTTTTTATTTCTTACACACATTGAACCAAGAACCTGAACTGATTCAAAAGGTGTAAAAACAGTGCTTAAACGCTTTTTCAGCATGGATTTCTGTTCATTGGAAACAATGGGCTTTTCTACCTGCTTGACATATCTGTCCTGATAGGTTTCAAATGCTGTTAGGAGCAGGATTTTGTCTTCCAGATGACCGTTTGTATCATAGTTTAAAGGCGGTCTGTCAGGGTGCAGTTTTATTGTGTAGGCAATTTCCTTATCAATGTCATAGCCTTTGAAAAATACGGCTTCCTGATATGTGCCGATACAGGGACTTAAATCAATCAGTTCATCACTGTTCTTAATGTCAATCACCGTTTTGTCTGTCAGCGGAATTTCCTTAATTTCCAGTTCCTGAAAGCATTCTTCCACATCTTCCTTATACTTGAAATCAAACATATCTGAAATATCAAAATCTTTAAATATAATATTTTCTTCTGTTGGTGTGGAAAGCACTTTCTCTGTCAGAGGTGTTTCCTTTGTCTTTCCTTTCTCGCTTCCGTTTCTGACAAAAATAATCCTTTCTTTTCCTCTGCTTGCAGCAACGCAAAAGATATTTCGCATAATTTCATATTTGGTCTGTGGCATTCCGGTACGAAGTGTCCAGTATTCTTCTGTATAATCAAAAATTACGCAGATTTTTCGTTCCAGTCCCTTGCTGCTGTCATACGTTGTGAAAATTGCTGTTTTTTCTGAGGGCTGTGTCGCTCCGCCACCCTCATCTTTGATACTTGCAAAAACAGTTTTCTTGTTGAATCTTTCTGAATAATCTTCTTCCAGATTGTTCAGCACCCATGACATTGCCCCTGTTCTTGCACCAAGACAAAGAATATCTGCCGGATTCTGCTCTGCCAGAAATTCTGTAATCTCTTTCAGATTTTTGCTTTCTACTTTGCAGTTTTCGTTGACACCGACAATCTTCTTTCCCCAGATTCTTCCAAGCTTTCTTGCCAGTGCAGGACACAGCCTGAAACAGTAAGTAAAATGCAGAATTTCATATTCTTCCATAAATTCATCTATGAAATTCAATACATCCAGAGAAGTCTTGTCATAGATTTTCTGCTGCATATCTCCTACCGCCACAATCTGAATATTCGGATTGCATTCCTTGATGCGTTTCAGCAGCTTGCTGATTTCCAAATCAATGTCCTGATATTCGTCCAGTACCAGCATATCATAATGCGGTACTCTTGGTTTCTCCTTGTTGAATGTCTGAATCAGGTCAGAAATTCCTGCCTTGATTTTCATCTTGGTTAGTATTTCCCATGCAAAACCGTGATAGTTTGTCACTTTTGTATTATTGCTCTGTATCTTGTTCTTTGCATCTATCTTAAGAAGCTTATTATACGTTAAATATAAGATTCTTTTGCTCTGAAATGTATCACACAGTACCTGAATCGCAGTGGTCTTTCCGCTGCCGATACAGGCATCTACCAATACATTTTTTCCAAGAGAAACCTGTTTCAGCAATTCCTGCTGTTCACTCGTCAATTCATTGATAGAAAGCACGTTTTTGCCCTTCTTTCCTTTTTTATTCTAATATTATTATATCATATTTTATCAAATTTGTCAATAGTTATTTATAATTTATTGTCATTTTATTTTATTATGTCAAAATAAAAACAGACAGATTATCTGCCTGTTTTCTAATATTGATTCTCAATTTTTACTATCAGTTTCAGCAATTTTTTCTTGTATTGCATCTGTTTCAAAAGTAATGCTCCGAAAATGACAGTTTCACCTGTCAGAATAATCAGTGCTGCTCTTCGCAGAGGTATTATATCAATTGCAGTATACAAGGTCATTGAAAAAATAGCAAGATATTTTACTGTCCATAATTTTACTTGTTCGTGAACAACAGAAATTTCAGTATACAATGCAGTCAGCAATTCAGTAGTAGTACGCTGCATTTTATACAGTTTGCCGCCCAGACCATTCCACAAACTTTTGATTTCTTTTTCAGAAAAACGTCTTTTCATGAAATATTTTTGCAGCAAAATTGTATATCAGGTATCATATATATATTCATGTTCCGCACCTCTTTTCTGGAAATATTATATATATTTTTTCTCTGTTCTGTATTTTAAGTATAACATATAACAAATAATTTGTCAACAAAAATCAGGCAGCCTTTTTGAATTACTGCCTGACAAAATACTTACATGATTCAGATTTCTCCATTCAGAAATACAGTAGTGTTCTTGCCGGAAAAACTGGAAAATGCAGAAATTCTTGCGAAATGCTCATGCAGTTTTTGTTTCTTTTCTTTCCATTCCAGCAACTGTCCGCAGGTACAGCGGTTTAGAAATGTATACGGAAAAACTTTCCCTTCAATGTCCTTGCCAAGTTCTCTGTGACAATTCGGACAACTTGGCATTAGTGAACGATTATATCTGATTTTCTTAACCATAATCCTAACCCTTTCTCTTTTTTTATATTTTAAATAAATGTTTTTACTATTTTATTATATCACATTTTTGTCATTTTTTCAATTATCAGACTAACAGAAATTTTCTGCACATTATTATGATTTTTGTACGACTTATTTGCAGAAAAACAACTACCCATAACGGATAGCTGTTTGCATTGCTTATTCATCATTAGAGGAAGCTGTACTTTCAGAAGAAGCAGTCAGTTCGTGATACTTTTTTGCCGACAACTCGGAAATATCAGCATTCTGAAACTTCACGCATTCAGAAATATAGCGAATAATGTTTCCTTTTACATTTTGGTGCAAATTTTTTACAAGTTCTGAATAGTCCTTGTACAGTTCAGCATCCATTTTGAACGAGACTGTCACTTCTTTGGAATTTGCCATTTCTTTGATTTCCTGCATGATGTTCACCTTTTCCTTTCGTTTTTTATGGTTTATTTCTATACGTTATTGACGTACAATTAACTTATAATAAACACGTTACTAACGTGTAATCAGCTTACGATAAGATTATAACATGACTTTTTTATTTTGTCAATAGAATTACACAAAATTTCTGAAAAAAATATAAAACATCAGTTGCCTGTAAAAGCAACTGATGTTCAAAAGGATTTTTCTCATGTTTTTTGTAATTACAGATTCAGCCTTTGTATTCCATGACTGCAAAAGTCTTCTTTTTCTACAGCAGCATTGAAATATTCACAGAATCCATATTCTTCGCAAAAAAACTCACATTTTTTACAATATGTGATTTCACATACAGGCTGTTGGTTTTCCTGAATCAGTTCATTCATGCTGACATTGAAATAGTCTGCAAGAATGGAAATTCTTTCGTTTGGCGGATAAGACCGTCCTTCAGCCCACTGCATGAAAGTAGGATAAGGAATATTCAGTTCCTTGCAGATTGCTTTCGGAGACTTTTTCTGCTGTTCAATATATTTCTGCAGATTTTTCATCAGCATTTTTGTCAGTTCTGCTTTGGTATACTTCACAAAATCACCTCGCTTTCAGCTTCTTTGTAGATACGAATGCTGTCTTCCTGTACTTCATACATGACAGCAGTCAGAGGATAATCTTTTCCTTGATATAGCATATGTTTTCTCTCTTTCCGGTAAAATTTTTGTTATGGTTTTTTTGCTTTTTCTGTTTCTGCTTTCATTTTTTTCATCATTTGGGTCTGCATTTCTGCAATTTCATTCATCAGTTCTTTTTCTTCTCTCATTATACTGAAAAAAACTAATGCAAACATTATATCATGAATCAGAAGCAAAGCAGCAATCGCCCATATCACACTGCTGTAAAAATTCATCAGAATAATTGCTGTCATAGAAATAAAAGCGAATACTGCAATTATCAGATTTCTTTGTTTTTTGATTTTTTTCAGTTCTTCGTGCATCAGCTTTAACTTTACAAATTCACCATCTAATGTGACTATTCTTATGTTAATATTCATATCCTGCCATCTTTGCCTTTTGATTTCGTTCGATTTCTTCTGCTTTTTCATTGGCAAGTTCAAATGTTGCCTGAACGTCTATGACATACATATTGTTGCAGAAATTGGGACTTGTCAGAAGTTTGCAGAGATTGTCACGGAATTCAATAATTTCTTCCTCATTCATTGGCTGATAGAGTTCATTTTCTTCCATTTCGGAAAGCGGAAGCAATTTCGTGATTCTGGATTCCAGATGAAAACTGCCCTGTTTCTGATAGCAGTCAAGGCGTACCTTATCCCTGTCACGGTCAACCTCGTCAACTCTTGCATATATCTCAAAAGGCTTGTTGCTTTCACTGCGTTTGTGTTCTTCCGGTTTGCAGATTACAAGGTCATCTTTCTGAAAACTGTACATTTTTATACTCCTTTCGGTTTCATTTTTTTGTTCTTTTCAGGCGAAAGAACCGTTTGTTCGCTTTTCTGTCTGATTTCTGCAATTTCTTCATCAGAATACAGTATATCCAGTTCCTGTTCATCATAAAAAGTACAGATGATATGGAAATTATTTTCTTCTGCCTTATCAAAAGCTTTTCCGATTCCGTCAATTGTCAGAATTTCCAAATCGTCCAGAATCAGCAGGGTATCACACGGAAATTTCTGTTCTGTACAGTATTTGACAGCATCAGCGTAAAATTCTTCTGTTTCCTGAATGCCTTCTTTCTGAAATGCACCTGTGAAGAAGAAAAGCACATATTTTTCATCATCATAATACAGCGGTGCAAGAAACGGCTCGATTCCTTTTCTGCACTGAATCCCGAACAGGCATACCCTGAGAATATTATCATCTTCTGTCTGCTTTTCAAAGTGTTTCAGCCTGACTTCACAGATATGGAAACCGTTTTCTTTCAGCTTTTCATAAAGAGAAGTATAATTTTCATCATACGGACAGAACACAACTGCCTTGCTGCTGTCAAGCAATTTCTGATGAAGATAATGTTCTTTTTGCTGTTTCGATTTCACAAACAGCAGTTCATTTTGTTCACGCATCATTATGCTCCTTTCATAGTATCGAATAGAATCGAAAATACATATTCTGCATCTTCGTTAGGGACTTCAAAATATTGCTGAATATTTCCATAAATATTCACAATAAAGGAAATTCCGCAAGAGCCTTTTAGGTCATGAATTTTTTGTCTTTTCAGCAGTCTGCCGATTTTCTGAATATCGGAAACAGCCGTATTTCTGTTCAGGGCTTGTTTGGGAAGCCTGTTCAGATTTGTCAGAAAACGATTTGTAAAAATTGCCTGTTCCACGCCTGTATAACTTGATGAAACCGTGCTTTTAAAATCTTCTGCATACGGAAGCCCTGCCTTTTTCAGAATTTCAAAATTCATATCCGTTCCTGCCTTTGCTGCTAAAATTCATACGGTTTTTTGTATGGAACATGAAATGTATCAGGTACAGTCGGAAGTTCTTCACATTCTGATTTGATTTCCGAAAACAGCTCTCCGATTTTCTCACGGAATACCATTGATGTCCAGTTGTCCATAAATGTCGGTGTCTGGTTCATGATAATCAGATGTTTTCCCTTGAAATGATTTTTCGGCATATTTTTCGCAGGATAAACTGTCAGGGACGTTCCTGCAATTATCAGCGTATCAGCAGATTTCAGGGCTGTCTGTGCCTTTTGCAGCGTTTCTTCCAGTATTGCTTCACCGTACAGCACCATGTCTGGTTTGATGATACCGCCACATTCACAGACAGGAATTTCCTGTTGTATCACCCGTTCTGTCAGATATTCCCTGTGACATCTGACACAGTGGGAAGTTCTGTTTCCACCATGCAGTTCAATCACATTTCTGCTTCCTGCTTTCTGGTGCAGACCGTCAATATTCTGTGTGACAATATCTATTCGTTTTCCGTGCTGTTCCAGTTCCGCAAGTTTCAGATGTGCGGTATTCGGCTGAACCTCTCCGAACATCATTCTTTCCCTGAAAAACCTGAAAAAGTCTTTCGGATTGCTTTCAAAATACGGCTTTGACAGTATCATCTCTACTGAAACATCAGAAATATCTTCTGTATACAGACCACCTGTTCCCCGAAAATCAGGAATACCACTTTCCGTGGAAACACCTGCTCCGCCAAAAAATACAATATGCTCCGAATGCTGAATGATACTCTGCATTTTTTCAATTTTTGTCAAAATCATTCGCTCCTTTCGTATCTGCCTGTTCTCTGATTTCAGTAAGTTTTTCTCTGCATTGTTTGCTGTCCTGATACATTAAAATCAGCACGATAGGAAATGCTTCCTTTCTGTTCAGGATTTTCCTTTCCAGTTGACAAAGCCTGTTATTGTACTGTCATCATCAAGGCTTATAATCTGATATTCAAACGGTTTACTGCCATAATTTTTCTTTGCGGATTCTATCGCTTCTTCAACAGTACGGTAACAGCCACCATATTCTGCATACTTCCATTTCACACGCCTGTTGGTTCTTGCATACAATTTGTAAATTTTACCTGTCTCTACAACAATCATTCTGACATCTCCATTCCCTGCTGTTTGCAGTCTTTCATAATTGCCTGTTTTGTCAGTTCTGCAATCTTATCAGCGATTTCAAAAGGCAAATCAATCATTGTTTCGTGCAGATGTTCGTCCTGAATATATCCCTGAATCACTCCGTCCTTATCATCATTAAAGTAAACAGAAACATCTCCGCTTTCTGTTACATATCCGCTTGTGTCAGCATAAATACTGTTTCCCTCACATTCTCCTACAAGAAATGTATAATGACGGTCAGATTCCTCTGTATAGCTGTTATCCTGCATACTGAATTTTTCATAGAAAGTCGCATTTTTCAAATTCATAATAATTTCTCCTTTATCAGTTATGATTTTATCATAATATTATTATATCATATTTTTTGTATTTTGTCAAGAGCATTTACACATTTATTATCATTTTATTTTATTATATTTTGATAAATAAAACCGCCTGATAAAATTCAAGCGGTTCTGAATGATGATTCAAATTATTATTTTCGTTTACCTGTGAATTCTTTCTTCAATTATTACGTTGTTACAACCACAAATTGTAACTTCCTTTTTCGTTCTGGCATCTGTAAAAAAAATACAATCCTTCACAGACTGGTAATCATCTGTATAATATTTATGATTTTCTACACGAATCAGGTATTTGCTTTTTGCTGTAGAAGTTACTCCCGAAATAAATGAAATGCCACTTAATACTAAACCTAAAATAAGCACTATAGCTATTATACCTACAAAGGCATTTTCAAAAACCTCTTTGATTTTGCTCATATGATTATTCCCTTTCATGTTAAATCAGATTTTTCACGTTTTCTTCTTGTAATTTCTACAATCCGTCTTTCCAATTTTTTCTGCTCTGAATAAAAATGTATCATCAGAAGTCCAAATGCAAAATTATGTGCAATGAAAGCAATCATAACCACCCACATGATTACAGAATTATCTTCATCCGGAATCAGCATGATAATTCTGAAAACTTTGGAAACCACGAAACCGCAGATAAAAGATACCATAATCCGTTCAAATTGTATTTTGCTGATTTGTTCCCTGCACTGTTCTTCTGTATATAAATCAATTTCTGTGTTCATGACTTTTCTGTTCCTTTTCTGCATTATACTTTGTATACTTTATCATTAGAAACAAAAAGGAAAAAGTACATAACGCAACATATATTAAACATACCTGTAATGCTAATTTTGTTGAAAGAGCGAAATAAACAATTACAGTGATAACTGACAAAAAAATACTGACTGATAAAACATATTTTTTCATGACTTCTTTTCCTTTCTTAATTGCTGATTCCATTTTTCAGCATATTCACCAATATATCCTGTACTTTCATCAGCATCACCTTCTCCGATAACTTTCTGCAAATTCTTTGCAAGCATTTTGGTAAATTCCTGCTTTGTATACTTCATTTTCTCACTGCTACTCAAAATATGGACAAATATATCCATATTGAGAAAATTCCTGTTTCAACCTGTATGCTTTGGATAATGACAAGTCAATATCTACTCACAAGTTCATGTACAGTCCACAGGCGTAAATTCCCGTATAGCCTACGGTACATATCTATCATTGCTTTATTGTGCAATTTGATAAATCTGACAATCTCTCAAATTCAGACTTGCGTTGAAATCTCTGTCTGCTGTATATCCACATTCAGGACAAATATAAATTCTGTCTGACAATTTTAAATTGCTTTTGATACAACCACAGTTATGACAAGTTTTGCTTGACGGATAAAATCTGTCAACAAATCTCAATTCAATGCCATATTCTTCGCATTTTGCAGTGAGCTTTGTTCTAAACTCAAAGAATTTCTGCTGTGCAATTGCCTTTGAAAGATGTCTGTTCTTCATCATTCCCCTGATATTCAGATTTTCAAGTGTAATCCACATTGGCTTGGTTCTCACCAGTTCAAAAATCACTTTGCCGATATAATCTGTTCTGATACAATCAAGTCTGTGATGAAGCTTTTGTACTTTTAGCGTTTGCTTTCGGATATTCTGCCGAGTAGCTACTCCTTTCAAATTATTTGGTAATTTTTTCAGACTTTCATATTTCCTTGAAAGTTTTCTCTGCTGTCGTTTCAGGCTTTTTTCAAGTTTTTTGACACGAACAGACTTGTTGATATTTGCAAAAAACTTGCCGTCTGAACATATTGCAAATTCTTTGACACCTAAGTCAATACCAATCCCAAAATTATTCAGAACAGGCTTTTCCGGTTCTGGTTCTTCCACTAAGACAGAAACATAATATCTTCCTGCTTTCATGGAAACTGTACCGCTTTTAATACAATGCGTTTCTGAATTTGTTGGGATATAGCCTTTTTCTTTCAGCCTTACCCAATCCAGAGTTGGGATTTTGATTCTGTGTCGTTCACAGGAAATCGGCTGTGTTTTTCCATTTCTGACAAAATACATTTTTACATCAGAATTTCTTTTCTTCTTCCATCTGGGAAATCCGGTTCTGTGTTCAAAAAAGTTTTTGAATGCTCTTTGTGCATTCATAATGCTCTGCTTGACGGATTTACTGCTGACCTCCTGAATCCATGAGAATTCAGGATTTTGTGGAAGATACTCATTATTCAGCCATTTTGAAAAGTCATAACCTGAAACAAATCTTTCTTCTTTTTCATAGATTTCTTGATTATGTGCAAGATAAAAATTGTAGACGAATCTGCACACACCGATTGTTCTGTGAATGATTTGCTTTTGTTCAGGCGTAGGGAAGATTTCAGTTTTATAGCTTCTTAGCAATTTCCTCATCCCCCTTAATCTTATTTTTGTATTTCCGCAGTCCATAAATCCTGCAACTGAATACATGAATAATAGAAATTAAGTCGTTTATCAGTTCTTGTTCTGGTGACATTTTTTCATTATTCACAACAATGATTTCAGTACCATTGGACTGTAAGAATCTTTCAAACCATTCATAACCAAAGCGAATGAACCTGTCTTTATGTGCAATTATAACGGTGGTAATTTCACCATTCATACACCTATCAAGCAACTGATTCCATTTTTTTCTGTTGTAATTAAGTCCACTTCCTATATCTTCAAGAATTTCATCAATAATCATTCCTTTTGCATTCGCATATTGTTTCAAAAATTCAATTTGATTATTCAAATCATCTTTCTGATTATTACTCGAAACTCTTGCATAAATAACAGCTTTTCCTGCTTTTTGTTCTCGTTTTCCTGCATATTCAGCGTATTGTTTGTCGGTATAGTATCTTCTGTTTTTTGGGGTACGGTAAGCCTTTAATATGCCTTCTCTGTCCCACCTTTGTAATGTTTTAACTGAAACACCTATCATTTCAGCAAATTTTTGAGGTTTGTAATTACTCATAAGCTCACTTCCTTATGAGTATATTATATCACTTTTAATCACGTTTGTCAATATTTTTGCTACTTGTTTTTATACTCCTTTCAGAACGGAATTTTCAGAGTGCCGTCCGCATTGACAGTACACCGTATATTTTTCGGCAGTTTATCAGAATCCACACCGTCATGGATATTACCGATAACTTCACTGTAAGGCAGTACCGCAGGAAGTTCCTGCTGAATCATTCTGTGTGTTTCATCATAAAATTCGTCTGCTGATTCTGCATAGAATCCGATATGTTCATCAGGTTCATATTCACTGTCAGGCTTGTAAGTACCGAATTTGACTTCTGCTGTCTGAAAACCGTTGACAATCAGAATATCGCCCTCAAACACTTCCCTGCCGTGCTTGTCTGTTCTTCTGGTACTTTTGCCGAGCGTTTCCGGAAAAACTTCATACATAACAGCACCAAGATTGTTATGCAGGTCATACATGGTGACATTTCTGTCAATCAGAAATGCCTTGTCTGTTCCTGTTGTGATATGGACTGTTAAAAGCTGTCCTGTAATCCATGTTCCGTTTACTCTCTTTCCTCTGTACATCATAAATTTCTGCTCCTCTCAATTATTTCATGTTTCGTTTTTCTCATGTTCTTTCTGCGTGAGTTCTGCAATCCGTTCTTTCAGTCTTTTCTGTTCACAATGTAACTGAAGCATCAGACCTGCGAATACAAAATTGTGAATGATAAAGCCGAATGTGATAATCCACATGATTGCGGAATAAGTTTCATCAGGAATCAGCTTGACAATTCTACAAACTCTGAAAACCACAAATCCGCATATTATGGATATTACAATTCGTTCAAACTGTATTTCCCTGATTTGTTCCCTGCACTGTTTTTCTGTAAGACGTTCATTCTCTTCCATTTCAATCTTTCCTTCCTAACTGCTGATTCCATTTTTCAGCATATTCACCGATATATCCGGTCGCTTCATCAGCATCACCTGCTCCGATAATGAACACATCATTGATTTCATCAAGAATACAGTTTTCTTCCTTGTCAATATCGTATGGTTCATGCATATAGTACTGTGATATGCAGTGCTTGCCGTACTTGTTATTCCATTCACAGCGATAAAACACCATTTTCCTTTTGCAGAATGGACATGGTGCAAGTTTATCGCCCAGACTGCCTTTATATTCTGATACATTGACATTTTTATGGAATCGTTTCTCCGGATAGCTGATGCTCTTACGATTCAGATTTGTCTGTATTTCAATCGGAAAAGGCTTTCCGTCAATGCTTATCTTTCCATCTGCGGAAATTTCAATTTTTTCTGTTTCGT
>OCVV011359811.1_pt1 | contig 13555 bp, 10 predicted proteins | sample 1539721 | NCBI WGS metagenome assembly OCVV01 (sample SAMN02144230, study PRJEB22623) | gut metagenome | biome: sheep rumen | host: Ovis aries | place: New Zealand
TGGGTACCAAACGAGTTGTCCTCGATGGTGCCACCCCAGTTGTTGTTACGCAGAGAGGGGCGCTGCTCTTTTGGGCCGATACCGTCCATCCAGTGATAGTCGTCGGCAAAGCAGCCGCCAGGCCAGCGCAGAACGGGGATCTGCAGAGCCTTCAGGGCTTCGAACACATCCTTGCGGTAACCGTTGATGTTGGGGATTTTTGAGTTCTCGCCCACCCAGAGTCCGCCGTAGATACAGCTGCCCAGGTGCTCGGAGAACTGTCCGTAGATCTCTTTGTTAATCTTGGCTCCGGCCTGATCGGCATGAACCGTAGCTTTCACAGTTTCAGCATTTGCGCCGATAGCGAAAGCCGAAAAAACTATTGCTAATACCTTTTTCATTTTTCTTTTTTGAAGTTAAAGGGAATGGAAGGGAAGTTAAAGGGAAGTTAAAGGGACATTACTTTGCTTAGTCGTGAATGCCTTTGTCTTCCTTGATAGCCTTGCAATAGGCGTTCAAGTAGAAACTGGCACCATCTATAGAGAATGTTAGTGACTGAAACTCATCTTCATTGATGTATCCCAAATCTTTTGAAAGCATAATGTAGCATCTGCATTCTTCAAGACTTCCTTGTGAGATATTCATGAATCTAAGTTTATCTGCTTTGCTTAGTTTCTTGTATCCTTCAGCTATATTTGCAACAATTGAAACTGCTGCACGCTGAAATTGCGATGACAAACCATACTTCTCGAAGTCTGGAAACTGACGAGTTACTTTGTAAGTCAACAAAACAAACTCGTAAGATTTTTGCCATGCAATGATATCTTTAAAACTGAATGCCATTACTATTGTCCTTTTAACTTCTCTTTCACTTCCCTTTTAATTCTCTTCCATTCCAAATTACTTGTTATCTACAGCAGCCTGCTCGATGGGGAGGCAGCGCTTGTAGTTCTCGATATACTTCTCGAAACCAGCTACATCTTCGGCTGTAGGAGCAACCGAGGTGCCGGTGTTGCCTGCGAATACCACATCCTCGAGGTAGTCGGCCAGGTTCTTACCGTTCTTGTGGATGAGATAGCCTGCCAGCAGAGCGATACCCCATGCACCACCTTCGCCTGCAGTCTCCATCACCGAGATAGGTGAGTTGAGAGCAGCAGCCAGCATGCGCTGACCAACCACTGGTGTCTTGAAGTAGCCGCCATGACCGGTGATGCGATCCACCTTGATTTTCTCTTCCTTCAGCAGAATGTCGTTACCAATCTTCAGTACGCCGATGGCACCATACAGATGGGCGCGCATAAAGTTGGCCAGGTTGAACTTGTCGCCGGCAGAACGAACGAACATCGGACGACCCTCGGCCAGACCTGTTACAGGCTCGCCAGATACGTAGTTGTAAGCCATCAATCCACCGCAGTCGGTATCGCCTTCGAGAGCCTTGTTAAACAGTTTGCCGTAGAGCTCGTTCATATCCACGGGCACACCCAGCAGCTGCTGATACTCCTTGAACAAGCCTACCCAGGCGTTGATGTCGCTGGTGCAGTTGTTGCAGTGTACCATAGCCACGAGCGAACCATCAGGTGTGGTCACCATGTCGATCATCTCGTAAGGCTTAGAGAGGGGCTTCTCGAGCACAATCATCGAGAATGATGAGGTGCCGGCAGATACGTTACCTGTGCGCTGCTTAACGGCGTTGGTGGCTACCATACCTGTGCCTGCGTCGCCCTCAGGAGGACATACGGGGCAGCCGGGTTTCAGGTGGCCTGACACGTCGAGTTTCATGGCACCATCGGGGGTGAGGAAACCGGCATTCTCGCCTGCGTTCAATGACTTAGGCAGGATGTCGAGCAACTTCCATGAGTAACCCTTGGGGGCAATCAGCTCGTCGAACTTGCGAACCATCTCGGCATCATAGGTCTTGGTAGCGGGATCAACAGGAATCATACCCGAAGCATCGCCTACACCCAGTACAAACTCGCCTGTCACCTGCCAGTGAACATAACCTGCCAGGGTGGTGAGGTACTTGATGTCGGCTACGTGCTCCTCGTTGTCGAGAATGCACTGATACAGGTGCGAGATGCTCCAACGCAGGGGGATGTTGTAGTTGAAGAGCTTAGAGAGCTCGGCAGCTGCCTTACCTGTATTGGTGTTACGCCAGGTGCGGAAGGGCACCAGAATCTGCTGGTCCTTGTTGAAGGCCATATAGCCGTGCATCATGGCGCTGAAACCGATGGCTGCCAGGGCCTCAATCTCGCAGTCGTACTGCTTCAGTACGTCCTTGCGCAGTTCGGCATAGCAGTCCTGCAGACCGTACCAAACAGCCTCGGTAGAGTAGGTCCACAAACCATCTACCAACTGATTTTCCCACTCGTGCGAGCCCTGTGCGATGGGCTCGTTGTCCTCGTCGATGAGGACTGCCTTGATGCGGGTAGAGCCAAACTCGATACCGAGAATGGCTTTACCTGCTTGTATAGTTTCTTTTGCTGTCATAGTTATTCTTTTTTATTTATCAACACAGAGGTACAGAGTTACAGAGGTTATCTAAATCTCTTTAAATAAAAGTCTCTGTCTCTCTGTATCTCTGTGTTTAAATTAAGTTTATCTCAGCGCTTTGTTCAGCATGAAGTAAACCTCGTTGTTGCGCAGAGTCTGCTTGAAGTCGGCGATGTTTGTCTGCTTGTTGATGCGAACATACTCGATGCCCAGCATCTCGGCGAAATCCTCCCAGTACTCCTCGGTGATGTCGTAAGAGAATGCGCTGTGGTGTGTACCACCTGCCAGAATCCAGGCTGCAGCACCAATCTCGAAGGTGGGCTGTGGAACCCAGAGAGCCGAAGCTACGGGCAGCTTTGGCATGGGCTGTGGCTCGATGCACTCTACCTCCTGAGAAATCAGGCGGAAACGGTTACCCAGGTCAACAACTGTAGCCTTGATACCTGCACCTGTCTTTGAGGTGAATACCAGACGGGCTGTCTGCTGCTTGCGGATACCGATGCCCAGGAAGTGAACCTCGAGTTTGGGCTTGTCGGTAGCAATCAGAGGACAAACCTCAAGCATGTGGCTCTGCAGACAAGAGCTCTTGTCGCCAGCGAAGTTCAGAGTGTAGTCCTCGAGGAATGAGCAACCTGTAGGCATGCCCTGCTGGATAACCCACAGTGTGCGATACAGGCAGGCTGTCTTCCAGTCGCCCTCGGCACCGAAACCGTAACCCTCCTGCATCAGGCGCTGTGAAGCCAGACCAGGAATCTGGTCGAATCCGCAGAAGTTTGGATCGTCGATGTTGGCATCGCCCAGGTCGTCGAAGTTGGTAGTGAAGGCTGTAGCGCCCTCGTCCTTCAGAACGCGGCGCAGGGCAATCTCGGCCTTGGCTGCATTCTTCACCTTTTCCCAGTAAACCTCCTCGCCACTCTCATCAATCTTGATGGTGTAGAGTTTCTTGTACTCCTCAACCAGTTCGTCGGCTTCCTTATCGGTAACTTTCTTGAAATACTCCATCAGCGAGCTAACGGGATAGTAATCCACGTGGTAGCCCAGGCGCTGCTCGAACTCTACGCGGTCGCCATCGGTTACGGCTACGTTGTTCATGTTCATACCGAACATCAGGCAGCGCACGTTGTGAGCATCAGCCACACCTGCTGCCACGCGAGCCCAAACGGCAATCTGCTTCTGAGCCTTCTCGTCCTTCCAGTAGCCGCAAACCACCTTACGGGCTACACGCATGCGAGTGCAGATATGTCCGAACTCGATGTCGCCGTGAGCACTCTGGTTCAGGTTCATGAAGTCCATGTCGATCTCGTTCCAGGGGATTTCGGCGTTATACTGTGTGTGGAAGTGGCAGAGGGGCTTCTGCAGCTGCTGCAGACCCTTGATCCACATCTTGGCTGGTGAGAAGGTGTGCATCCATGTGATGATACCCACGCACTTCTCGTCGTTGTTGGCAGCCAGCATCACCTGCTCTACTTCCTTTGAGCTGTTGGCTGTGCCTTTATATACAATTTTTACGGGGATGTTGCCCGAAGCGTTCAAACCCTCAACCATCTCCTTTGAGTGACTGTCAACTGCTACTACAGCGTCGCCTCCGTAAAGAAGCTGTGCGCCAGTTACCCACCAAATTTCAAAATTCTCAAAACCTTTCATATTCTTAAGTTGTTATTAGTTAATAATGTATGATTTTTTTTAATGTTTCTGTCCCTTTTGGCCATAGTACGCGTTTGGGCCGTGTTTGCGCATGTAATGCTTCTCGACCAGCAGCGGATTCATGGTGAGGTTGGGATTAACCGAGAAGGCTACGAAAGCCATCTTGGCGCACTGCTCCATCACCTTGGCATTGTAAACGGCATTGTCGGGTGAGGTTCCCCATGAGAATGGACCGTGATTCTTCACCAGCACAGCGGGCGTGTGATCAGGGTTTATCTTACGGATGTTCAGAATCTCATCTACAATCACGTTACCTGTCTCCAACTCGTAGTTCCCCTTTACCTCAGCCTCGGTCATATCGCGGGTACAAGGGATATCCTTGTAGAAATAGTCGGCGTGAGTGGTGCCGATGTTAGGAATATCGCGACCTGCCTGAGCAAAAGCTGTGGCATAGGTAGAGTGGGTGTGAACCACGCCCTGAATGTTGGGGAATGCCTTATATAATACAAGGTGTGTGGGGGTGTCGGACGATGGATTAAGATCGCCTTCGACCACCTTGCCACTCTCCAAATCTACTACAACCATGTCGCTGGCTTTCATCACATCGTAGTCAACACCAGAGGGCTTGATAACTACAAGACCCTTTTCACGGTCGATACCTGAGACATTACCCCAGGTAAAGATTACCAGGTTCTGCTTCACAAGGTCGAGATTGGCCTTGAATACTTTTTCTTTCAGTTCTTCTAACATACTCTTCTTTTTTTTATGAAGTTAAAAGGAAGTTATCGGGCTTTCGCCCGAGGAAGTTAAAGGGAAGTTATAGGGAAGTTCTTGGACAAGCGTCCTTTTCACTTCCTTTTCACTTCTCTTCCATTCCTTTCCTTTCCATTTATAATTTAAAGTTGGAATCCTCCGTATATGCACGCTTATTAAATCGATACAGATATGCACCGCGTTTCGAACTCTTCTTGTCGATCAGTTCGGTCTTCTCGATGAAGTCCATATCCTTCACACGCTTACGGAAGTTACGCTTGTCGAGCTCCGTGCCGTAAACAGCCTCGTAGAGCGTTTGCAATTGGGTGAGCGTAAACAAGTCGGGTAGCAGACGGAAGCCAACAGGCTCGTGCGACATCTTCTGCTGAACCAGTTTGCGTGCCTTGCTAACCATCTCGTTGTGGTCGGAGTAGAGCTGGGGAATCTCATCAACATCCACCCACTCGGCACCATGCTCCTGGCGAAGCTTGTCGTCGTAGTCGCTCGCATTGATAAGGGCATAGTACGAAATAGATACCACGCGCTCGCCAGGGTCGCGGTCCACCTTGCCAAACGCACCTATCTGGCGCATGTAGATATTACGCAAACCTGTCAACTCAAAAAGTGTGCGCGATGCTGCTTCATCCACACTTTCGGTGGCGCCAACGAAGCCTCCGTAGAGGCTCCATTCGCCACGTCCTGGGTCCATCTTGCGGCGACCGATCAGCACCTTCAGCTTCTTTTCATCGAAGCCGAAGATGATGCAGTCGACCGACAACCAGACTTTTGAATGTTCGTTATAAAATGTCATTTGCTTATTACTATTTTACCAGAAATAGAAGTAGAACGATGCACACAAGCCGATAACAACGAGAGTTCCGATGATATCGAATGCGCCCCAGCTCTCCTTGATCGACTGTTTGAAGTCGGAAGAGAAGGTGATGGCATCAATCTGCTCTTTCGAAGGTGCAGGTGTGAAGAAGCTTACAGCCACCATCAGCACGATGATGAACAGCAGCAGCCAGCACTCGAAAATGAGCCAGTTGGTCTGCCAGAACCATGTGGTGGCATCCCAGAAAGCACCATCCATGGCTGCCTTACCCGATTCGGTAACAACGTTGGTAACCAAACGAACCATACCAATCAGGAAACCGCCAATCAGTCCCCACTCACCAGCCTTTGGTGTAATCTTCTTCGAGAAGATACCCAGAGTGAATACTGCTACCATCGCAGGAGCAATGAGCGACTGGATATCCTGCAGATAAGAGTAGAGGTTACCCATGTTCATCATGATAGGCATCCAAGCCAGACCCAACAGCACTACAACAACGGTAGCGCAGCGACCTACGAATACGTAGTGAGCCTCGCTCATACCCTTCTTCATGGGCTTGTAGAAATCCTCGGTAAACAAGGTGGCGCAGCTGTTGAAGAAGGCTGCCAGCGAAGCTACCAGTGCACATACGAAACCGATAGTTACGATACCCTTGATACCGGCAGGCAGAATGTTCTTAACCATCATGGCAAAAGCACCGTCGGTTGACTCGTGGTTGGTGATATCCATCACGATGCCACTGTCTGGATTCTGTGACAGTGCATAGGCTATCATACCAGGAATCAGGAACATGAAGCAGGGGAGAATCTTAAAGAAACCGGCTGCGATGGTACCGCGGCGGGCGCGCTTCATCACCTCCTTGTTGTCCTCACCAGGCACCTGACCGAGTACACGCTGAACAATATGCTGGTCGGTACACCAGTACCAGAAACCGATAATCGAAGCACCCAGGAACACCACATATCCAGGGAACTGAGGATACATCGGGTCACCAGGATTGGTGTGGAACATGTGGGTGGTGCCATAACCCTCGTGTGCGGCATTACAAACGGCCATCATGTTGCTCCATCCCTGTGTGATGCTGCCATCGCCCAGCATGTTCAGTCCGAGGAACAGAACCAGGAACGAACCAACAATCAGGATAGGAGTCTGGATGGTTGAAAGGGTCATCACACCCTTCATACCACCGAATACGGTGAACACGGCGGTGATGGCAATCAGGCCAATGGCACCATACCAGAAAGGTATGCCCAGCAAGAACTTGAAGAAGATACCACCGGTGAAAGCGGTTACCGACACCTTAGTGAGCACGTAGGCAACCAGGGTGATGATACTGAGCCAAGAACCTGTGCGCTGAGTGTAGCGGAACTTCAGGAAGTCGGGCATCGTGATAATCTTACCCATCTTGTTGATGAGCAGCTGATAGAAAGGTACGAACAGCCAACCCAGAATCAAGATCATCCAACCCTGCATCTCCCAGTGAGCCATACCCACACCATCCTTTGCTCCTGTACCAGCCAGACCTACCAGGTGCTCTGAACCGATGTTGGCGGCAAAGATGGCCATACCGATTACATACCATGGCTCACCCTTACCAAAAAGGTAAGCCGAAGAATCCTCGCCCTGCTGGGCTTTCTTGTCTTTCCAGATGGCATACCATACGGCTGCCACCACTCCACATAGGCCGACGATGAGTACAACCCAGTCGAGCCAGATAAATTCATGTGAACTCCAATTCATGGGAATAAAATTTGATATTAGTTAATAATTAATAGAATTGTCCATTGTCAATTATCAATTGCCAACAGCTGCAAGTTCTCACTTAATTGAGAACTTGTAAGCTGCATGACTGTAATACTTCTCGCCTGGGTTCAGGGTTGGCTGTACCCACTCGGGATGGTTTGGTGAGTCGGGATATTTCTGGCTCTCCAGGCAAACGCTCACGTGCTTAGGATAGGTGATGCCATGCTTGCGGGCGATGTCCTTATCGGCACCCACACCCTGGAAGTTGCCGCTGTAAACCTGTACACCTGGCTCGTTGGTAAACATTTCCATCAGGATACCTGTCTTGGGGCTGTAGAGGCTGGCGCAAACCTGTGTGTCGTCGCCCTTACCATCCTTATATGTGTTCAGACAGTAGTTGTGGTCGTATCCGGTAGCGTTCTGAATCTGGTCGAACTGCGAGTTGATGCTGTCGCCCAGAGCGTGTGGCTTGCGGAAGTCCATAGGAGTGCCCTCAACCGACTTGATTTCGCCTGTAGGGATATAGAGCTTGTCGCTGGGGGTAAAGTTGTCGGCATTTACATACAGTACCATGTCGTAAGCAGGCTGTGTAAAGTCGCCACTCAGGTTGTAGTAGTTGTGGTTGGTCTGGTTAATGATGGTTGGCTTGTCGGTCTCGGCCTCCCAAGTCATATCCAGTACGTTGTCGGCTGTCAGCTTGTAGGTGGTTACCGACATCACCTTGCCGGGGAATCCGTTCTCACCATCCAGAGCCACGTGGGTGAGCTTCAGGATTGAGTCGCCAATCTGCTCGGCATCCAGTACCTGGTGCATCCAACCGGTGTTGCCACCGCCGTGCAGTGAGTTTGGTCCATCGTTGGTGCGCAGCTGAATGGTGTCGCCGTTAAGCACAAACTTTCCATTCTTGATACGGTTGGCATAACGGCCTACGCTTGAGCCGTAGTCTGATGGCGTGTTGATGGTGTCGGCATACTGGGCGATGTTGTCGAAACCCAGCACCACGTCAGTAGGTTTGCCATCCTTGTCAGGCACTACCAACGAAACGATACGTGCACCATAATTAGTGATGCAAACCTCCATACCATTGTCGTTCTTCAGTGTGTAGAGTTTGACAGGTTTCGACTGGATAGTGGTGTCGAACTTGGCTGGGTCGAGACCCGATACTGTTAGTTGTGTTGCCTGCTGATTACCAGCACAAGAGAGCATCAGTGCTGCTGCACCGACTCCCATCAATGTTGCTTTAAATGCTTTCATTGTTTTAATTGATTTTAAGTTATTACAATATTGTTATTGTTATTTTGGGTGTAAAATTACAATTATTATTTGAACTAACAAATAAAAAAGGAAAAAAAAACGAGGGTAAGGTGTAAAAATAACACCTTACCCTCTGTTTTTAACCTTTATAAACACAAAAAAGTGCTTTTTGCTATTTCAGAGTTAGCAAATTCTACGTGAACCATCGCCGATGACCACATCGTAAACTTTTGGCTCGTGTCCATATTTTGCCTTGAACTTAGCCTTAGCGTCGTCGATGAACTTCTTGTAGAGATCATTGCGAACCAAGTTGATGGTGCAACCGCCAAAGCCGCCGCCCATGATGCGTGAACCAGTAACGCCGTTCTCCTTGGCGATGTCGTTCAGATAGTCGAGCTCCTCACATGAAACCTCATAGTCTTTCGACAGACCCTCATGCGTCTGATACATCAGCTCGCCAACCTTCTCGTAGTCGCCCTCGTTCAGTGCGTCGCAAACTGCCAGTACGCGGTCCTTCTCGCCGAGCACGAATTTGGCGCGCTTGTAGTCCTCTTCGCCAACCTCGGCACGAACCTCATCCAACTGCTCCCATGTGCAGTCGCGAAGAGTCTCGAACTTGCCCTCAGGGTGCTTAGCCTGGATGTGCTTCACTACGTTCTCGCAGCTGTTGCGGCGATCGTTGTAAGGAGAACCTGCCAACTGGTGCTTTACGACTGAGTCGAGCAGTACCAGACGGTAGCCATCGGGCTTGAATGGGAAGTACTCAAACTCGCGGCTGCGGCAGTCGAGGCGCATCAGGCAACCTGCCTTACCAAATACCGAGGCAAACTGGTCCATGATACCGCAGTTAACACCGCAGTAGTTGTGCTCTGTTGCCTGACCAGCCAGAACCATATCCCACTGCGAAACCTTGTTGTCGCCGAAGATGTCGTTCAGTCCGCAAGCAAAGCAGCTCTCCATAGCTGCTGATGATGACATACCTGCACCAAGGGGAACGTCGCCGGCAAAAGCGATATTGAATCCCTTCACGGGAACACCCAGCTTCTTCATCTCCAGAGCAATACCGTAGATGTAGCGAGCCCATGAGGCCTTGGGGCCTGCTGGGTCAGAGAGCTTGAAGTCAACACGATCCTTCAGGTCGATAGCGTAAGCCATCACGGTGTCGTCGGTACCATTAGCACGCATCTCGGCTACAATACCTTTATCTACTGCACCGGGGAACACAAAACCACCATTGTAGTCGGTGTGCTCACCAATCAGGTTAATACGTCCGGGAGAAGCATATACGTTACCAGTCTTTCCATCAAAGTGCTTGATGAAGCGGCTTCTTACAAATTCAATGTCCATAAGCGTTAATTTTTAATTATCAATTATCAATTATCAATAGTCAATTAATCAGAATTATTCCACAGGAATATCCTGATTCACGTTCTTGCAACCAACGAGGGCGTAGAACAGAATGTAGGCCAACATAGCGATGACGAGCCAGTAGCTGAAGATTGGACCGGCCGACTTGGCGATAGCCTCCTGGATGAGAGGCATCACACCACCACCTACAACCATTGTCATGAAGATACCCGAAGCAGCCTCGGTGTACTTGCCCAGACCCTCAACCGAGAGGTTGAAGATGCCACCCCACATGATTGAGGTGCAAAGTCCGCAAGCAGGAATCAGGAATGCTTTGGCTGGTACGTCGTGACCGCTGAACGAGATGGTAACACTCTCCGGCATAAAAATGGCTACTAACAGCAGCAGGATGGCAACAGCACTTACTGTTGACAGCTGTAGCTTGGTAGATACCTTACCTGAGATAGCACTCGAACAAGCACGACCAATCATCATGAGCAACCAGTAGGCAGCTGCCAGTGTGCCACCGATGGCGGCTGCACCTTCGAAACCAAGATCGGTTACGTAGAAGTTCAGCTCCATTGGAATTCCAATCTCGATACCTACATAGAAGAAGATAGCGATAACACCCAGCACACAGTGGCGGAAAGCCAATGGGCTGCGCTCGTACTTTGGAGCTACCTTGCCAAGTGTGGGTTCTGGAATGCTAACACGGCTGATGATAACGAACGAAATGGCGAATACGGCCATACCGATAAAGAGCAGAGGAGCTACATCGCTCATGCTGGTCTCGGCTGTAACTGTACCTACCAGGATACCTGCCAGCAGTGGAGTGAGTGTGCCGGTGAGTGAGTTCAGAGTACCTCCCACCTGAATGAGCTGGTTACCCTTGTTACCGCCACCTCCAAGAAGGTTCAGCATAGGGTTTACTACGGTGTTCAGCATGCATACACAGAAACCGCAGATAAAGGCACCAAGCAGGTAGATAACCAAGTTGAGGGCTACAGGAATACTGTCGTAGGTAAATACGTAGGTACCTGCGCCTACAAGGCTTGAGAGATACTGGAAACACAAACCAACGATACCCACGATCAGAGCAACCAGGGCTGTCTTTTTGTATCCGTATTTCGTAAGCATTTTACCTGCTGGAATTCCCATAAACAGGTAAGCAGCAAAGTTCATCAGGTTGCCCCAGGCTTTAGCAAAAGGATATTCAAAACCCCAGATGTTACCGAAGGGAGCACCCATGTTAGTTACAAAGCTGATCATCGCGAAGATGAAGCACATTGTGACAATGGCAATCACTTTGCCATTCTTGTTTGTTTCAGTCATATTTGTCGTCTATTTATTTAAAATGTTGGATAATTTCTTATTCTACCACTCCAAAGCGGTATACGGTCTTCTGCTTGTAGCGCTGTCCTGGATTCAATACTACGCTGGGGAAGTATGGACGGTTAGGTGAATCGGGGAAGTGCTGGGCCTCGAAGCAGACAGCTGAACGACGGGGGAAGGTGCAACCATTAGCGCCCTTATAGCCGTTCAGGAAGTTACCTGTGTAAAGCTGAAGGCCTGGCTCGGTGGTGTAAACCTCCATGGTGCGGCCGCTCTTAGGATCGGTAACCTTCGCAGCAAATGAGAGCTCACCCTCTTCCTGCTTGTTCAGTACGTAGTTGTGGTCGAAACCGTGTCCGAACTTAATCTGCTCGTGATCGGCGTTGATGTCCTGGCCGAATGTCTTTGGCTTGCGGAAGTCGAATGGAGTTCCCTCAACCTTCAGAATCTCACCTGTTGGGATGGCTGTTGCATCGGTTGGCAGATAGAAGTCGGCATTGATCTCGCAAATCTGATCGTCGATACCTGGAGTAGGATCGGCAGTACCTGCCAGTGAGAAGAAGGCGTGGTGAGTCAGATTAACGATGGTCTTCTTGTTGGTAGTAGCCAGGTACTCAATCACCAGCTCGTTCTGGTCGGTAAAGGTAAATTCTACGGTTACATCCAGCTCGCCTGTGAAACCTTCCTCACCGTAAGATGAAATGCGGTGCAAAGCCAAAGAGCGAGGACCCATCTGGCGGGCATCCCATACCTTAGCGTTGAAACCTACTGAACCGCCATGCAGGTGGTTAGGTCCATCGTTAAGAGCCAGCTGATACTCCTTGCCGTTCAGTATGAACTGGCCTTTGCAGATACGGTTACCCCAACGGCCGATCAGTGTCGACAGATAAGGCTCGTTTCCGCTGGTCAGCTGCTGGATGCTGTCATGACCCTGGATAACGTTAGCTACTTTACCATCCTTGCCTGGTACCATGATAGCACAGATGGCACCGCCATAGTTTGAAATGGCTACTTCGAATCCCTTACGGTTTCTAAGAATATACAAGTCGGTTTTTTTACCGTTGATAGTGGTCTGGAAGTTTTCCCGCTTCAGACCGCACAGATTCACTGTCTCTGTAGTGTTCGCCATATGAATATGTTTATTAGTTAAAAATTAATTTTCTGCAAAGTAACAGAAAAAAAATCAAACTAACGAACGTTTCGGCGAAAAAAAAGTTTTTGCAGTCTTAAAAAAATCTAAATACAGTTCTTTAGCAGGTCTGCTACCACATAACTGCTACCTCCAACGAACACAAAGTCGTCATTATCGGCTGCTGCCTTGGCTGCCTCGTAGGCCGATTTTACATCGGGATAGGCCTCGCCTTGAAGCTCCAAAGTCTGGCCATAAAGCTTCAGTACGTTCTCCGAAACAGCGCGTTTCGTGTTCGCTTTTGTAAAATAATAGGTGGCATTCTTGGGCAGCAATGCCAATACACCCTGTATGTCTTTGTCGTCAACCATGCCAAATACAATGTGCATATGATTGCATTTAATCGACTTGAGCTGTTGGCTCAGATACTGCCAGCCGGGCACATTATGACCGGTATCGCAGATGGTGAGTGGGGCCTCGTTAATCTTCTGCCAGCGACCCTTCAGACCTGTCAGGTTGCAAACATGCAGGAATCCTTGGCGCACCTCACGGTTCATGCAGGGCTTGGCTGCCTCGCATGGGCAGGCGTGCAGATAGCCCAAAGCCTCCAACTGCTGCACGGCGCAGAGAATGGTATTGGTGTTCTTTACCTGATAACTGCCGCACAATTCGCCCTTGATGACACCAAAATCCTTGGTGTTGTACTCAAAGCCTGTGGGACCGTTAGATGATGAGATAATCTGGTTGTTATCCTCGGCAAACACGATGGGCGACTGGTTCTCGGCAGCTACAGCCTCGAAAACCATACGCGTCTCGGGGGTGGTCTCGCCAATAACTACGGGTACACCCTTTTTGATAATACCTGCCTTCTCGATGGCAATCTGTTCGAGCGAATTGCCCAAAAACTGCATGTGGTCCATGCCGATATTGGTGATGACGGATAGGGCAGGGGTGATGATGTTGGTGCAGTCTAAGCGGCCGCCCAAACCAACTTCAATCACAGCGATATCCACGTTCATCTCGGCAAAGTACTTAAAGGCCATAGCTGTGGT
>OCVV012885603.1_pt1 | contig 13555 bp, 9 predicted proteins | sample 1539721 | NCBI WGS metagenome assembly OCVV01 (sample SAMN02144230, study PRJEB22623) | gut metagenome | biome: sheep rumen | host: Ovis aries | place: New Zealand
GGCTACTGTCCAAACATTCTTGCGGGCACCAAAGTAACCGCGAGTGAGTTTCAGAATTCTTTTACGTTTTGCTCTTGATGCAACGTGATTAACTGATCTTGGCATAGTTTCTTCTTACTTTTAAATGTTTGACAATAGGTGAATTAACGGAGACACAACAGGTCGCGAACCTGCTTCATGTTTGATACATCAACGATTGTTGAACCTACCAAGTTGCGCTTCTGCTTCTTGGTCTTCTTAGTCAGAATGTGACTGTGGTAAGCGTGGTGTCTCTTGACCTTACCTGTACCAGTGAAAGAGAATCTCTTCTTCGCACCGGAATTTGTCTTTACTTTTGGCATTGTTTTTAAATTTTAAATTGTTATTATAATCGGCGACTACGCATATACCGGGCGCGACGCCTTCTTTCTTTTCCTAATTAATCTTCCGAATCTTCGGTCAACTTCTTCAGCGCATCGGCACTGATTTTGGCATTGGCAAACAAACCGCCATTCGATGGAGCTGCCTGCTCTGCCTTTTGTTTCTCAGCCTCCTTGGCTTCAGCGATAGAAGCTTCTCTGTCGCGAGCCTGCTGGCTCTTCTTGGCAACACCAGCTTTCTTTGGAGCCAGATAGAGGAACATCTTCTTTCCTTCCAGCGAAGGCATGTGCTCTACTTTACCATATTCTTCCAAATCGTTGGCGAAACGGAGCAGCAACACCTCACCCTGTTCCTTAAACAGAATAGAACGTCCACGGAAAAACACATACGCACGTACCTTATTACCTTCTTCCAGGAATTCCTTGGCATGCTTCAACTTGAACTGATAGTCGTGCTCGTCGGTCTGAGGTCCGAAACGTATCTCCTTCACCTCCACCTTCACCTGCTTGGCTTTCATCTCCTTCTGGCGTTTCTTCTGCTGGTAGAGGAATTTCGAATAGTCAATCAAACGACATACTGGAGGATTCGCATTTGGCGATATTTCCACAAGGTCAACACCCTGCTCACGCGCCATATCTAATGCTTGACGGGTAGGAACAACCGAACTTTCGCCCTCTCCTACAATACGTACCTCACGAACACGAATCTGTTCGTTCACGCGGTACTGATTCTTCATGTTGTCATTCTTCATCGACTATCTTTTCGACTTCTAATTTCTCAAATTGGGTGCAAAGTTAGTGAAAACCAAACAAATAACCAAATTTTTTCCTGTTTTTTTTAATCTACCACATCATCATGCGTAACATTTGTTCGGCACGCTGCCGTTTGTGCTTGATATGGTCGTTATACTCTCTGTTTTGAGTGGCTTCGAGAAACTTTTGAAGATGTTGCTGAGCTTTGTCGTGTTGTTTGAGTGCCACGTAGCATTGTCCCATATCGTAATCCAATAGGGGGCGTTCACTATCATCACAATAACGGAGACACTCTTCCAATTCCTGCAAACGGAAATCGGTCTCGTTCTTCTGATTGAATGCTTCCGCTAACTCGCGGTGAAGTCGATAGAGCGTGCGGCTGTCAGGTATCATGAGTTTCTTGGCTTCATCGAGATAACCCAAAGCCTCTGCTCCAAAGCCTATCTTATTGCACACGATGCCGAGTATAAACAAACAGTAGGGGTGCTGGTCATTTTTCTGATAGGCACGATAGAGATAGTCGTACGCATTATTATCGTCGCCCATGCGCTGATAGGTCAAGCCAAGGGTGTATAAGGTATTGAAACAGGAGTCGCCCATTGCCGATAATTGGTTCAGTTCGGACAGCGCACGCTCGTAGTTTCCCATATTATAATAGGCGTCAGCCAATTGGCGATTGACCAGAATGTGGGTAGAATCGCGTTGTTTGTATTGTTTGCAAATATCTATCACACGTTCCGGAAGAGGCAGTTTTCCCATCTCTGTTTTTATTCCCTTATTGAGTCGTTTAGTGTAATCGAGAATAACAGGTACACAGTAGGGATCGCCCTTCAAGATTTTCTCAGCCCAGTAAACGAGCGAGTCTTCTTGACCCATGCTACTGAGACAAAGATAATGCTGTTGCATATCGTCAAGTGTCAACGAATCTTGAGGAATCTGGCGAAGGGCAGCAATACTGCGCGCATAATAGCCACGCTCAGTCCAATAACGGGATATGGTACGAAGACTGTCCGTCTGAGCAGAAATAAAGAGTGAAAGATGAAACGTGAATAATACAAGCAGCAATTTCTTCATGGTTGTTTCTCCTTATCTAATAACAATTTAAGTTTATCAATAGCCAAAGGAATACTGATATTCTTGGCGATGATTCGTCCTGAACGATCTACCAGGTAATTATGTGGAATCGTTTTGATGCCCAATTTTTTAACTCCTGGCCACATCTGACCCGTTTTGTCATTGTATGCCCTGAAATGATGGAGTGTGAAGGGCTTGTCGGTTTGCTCTCTTGTCTTCGTACGGAAATCATATTTCTTGGTAGCCTGCCACCAAGCCTTTGATGTCTTATCCATTGACACGAGCAGCACATCTAAATCGTCGGCAAACATCTGTGCCATCAACTTGATATTAGGAATTTCTACCAGACAGGGTTCGCACCACGAAGCCCAGAAATCAACCAATACATATTTGCCTCGATAGTTGTTCAGGTTAGTTCCTCCAACATAAATATTCAGGTATTCACCTACTTTCAAAGGACAATAAGTGCTGTCAGCAGTCTGATCTTTAAAACGACTACTGAGTCTGCGCAGTTCTATGGCATAGAAATCGAAACTGCGGGCAGAAGTATAGCCATCGCCTAAAGTACTGTCGTTAGCCAGTGCCTGCATCGGTGGGTAGTCTGGAAACTTCCTAATCAGATGATTCATCATCTTGTCGGCATCAGCCATCGTATAGGGGGCATCATTCCAGGAATAGCGATTCTTGGCATAGGATAAAATGACGGAAGCCTCTTCCACAACGCAATAAGGGCTGTTGCCCGTTAGTGTGAAATTGTACCTTTGCCACCATGATGCTTCAGACAGGGCACGATATTCTTTCTTCAGCGAATCGAGCTCGTTGTCAGCGATGCCATAGCGATTCATCGCCATTCGAAGTGCTCGCTGCTTCTCTTGAAGACTGTCATTCAAGGTTTGCCACCGAATAAATTCCAGAGTGGAAGGTGAATTTTCAACCTTATCTACCAAACGGAAACGGAAGCCATCGTCTTCGTCACCAATATGAATGCTAAGACTATCGCCATTTTTCACTATCAGAGGTACCGAACCAGGTCCCCGTCGGGCAAACATCAAATTGACATTGTACTCGTAAGGCACGGTCCCGTGCATGGTACCTTTTCTGTGCAGTGAATCAATGGCAAGGGAATCGTGTAGTTGGAATTCACGCTCTATCCTTGATACGAGATAAATTTTCTGTGGAATGCTGGCAATAGCGGAATCTACACTCACAGTAACGGCGAATGTCTTGTGGACAATGGCCCTCGCCGCCAATGGGAGAACCATCAGCAGGACGAGGGTCAACATGTTTGATCTGCTTTTCATGATCAATCGAGAGAGTGTTATTGCTTTTTCTTTGTAGTAATCTTGATATGTTTGGGTTGGCCGTTCTCACCTTTCACAATTTCCATATTGGCAATAGTGCCAGATGGAATGTTGGCTATTTCGGAATTGTCAACTTCCTTGCCGTCAATCTCCAAAATGTATTTCTCTTCAGGAGTCTTCGTCGGACCATCGAGTTTGAACGAAACAGGAACGGTGTATTTCACTGCTACGGGTTTGCCATCTTGCTTGCCAGGAATCCAGTTAGGCATGGAGTTGATGACGCGCAGCGCCTCTGCATCCAATAAGGGGTCGATGCTTCTCATGACTTTAGCATTCGAGATGCTGCCGTCTTTCTCAACGACAAAGGTTGCCACAACTCTTCCCTGGATGCCAGCCTTATGAGCTGCCTCAGGATAACGAATGTTCTTGCTTAAAAAGTCGAGCATGGCTATCTGTCCACCTGGGAATTCTGGCATCTGCTCAACGACATCGAACGTCTTGTCATTGGTGTTGGATGCATCGCTACCGTCTTTTTGCAACCGAAGGTCATACTTGATTTGCGGATCGTTGATAACAATTGTTCCACTGGCATAGCCCACATACATCACCTCTATCCGATCGCCTTTCTTCGCTTTCAGTGAGAACTCGCCATTCCTGTCGGTCACGGTACCCTTTTTAGAGCCATTGATTCTGATAACGGCTCCCACGATAGGGTCTTTCTTCTCTTTATCTTTCACGACACCACGAACGGTGTAAGTCTTCGTGTCCTCTTGAACTGCGGGGGCTTGTTCGGTAGCTGTTGTCACCGCGTCTGGAACATTGTTGGCAGGAGTATAAACAATATCCTGTACTTTTTCTGCATTTGTAGCAAGAGCAATACCCACGATGGGTACAAGTGCTAACAGTTTCAAAAGATGGCTGTTGGAGGATTTCTTATGTAACATCATATGAATACGATTTTTGAGGGTACTGTGACTGATACCGTTGGCAATGGAGTACCCGCCAATGCTTGTGGCTTTCGAGATTAACAGATATTGATATTGACGCGCGTTAATCCCTTGAGAGAGTACTGCACCGTCCGCCTCGTATTCGTGGATAGCGCGCAAGTCTTGGCGCAGCATCCACATGGCTGGATTGAACCATTGAAGGGCGGTGAGAAGGTCAACGAGGAGCACATCATAAGAGTGTCGGAGACGGATGTGTCCGCGTTCATGTGCGAGTATGGCATCATTTTGTGCCTCATAGTCGCTGCGATTCATCACGATATAGCGCATCCAACTGAATGGAGCCACCTCGGCGTTACCGGTCACACAGAGAGTGATGCCATCATCCAAGGGATGCTGTTCGCAATGTTTAATGAGTGATACGACTTTCAGAATAGACCAGACGGTATGCATCACTACGACCGCCACACCTATTATATATAAGACGGGTAGGATGGATTGCCACAAAGGCACCTCTTCGTCTGCCACAACCTGCATCTGCATATCGCCCACCTCAACCGTAGGAACGGTTTGCATGGTCACCGTTTCGTGCATCGTGATGACACAGAGAGGCAATACGAAGGACAGCACTGCTGTGGCAAGTAGCACGATGCGGTTGACACGGTGGAATGTCTCGCGAGCGAGCATCAGGCGGTAGAACATGTAGAATACGATGATGAGCACCGCCACCTTGAGGTCGTATATCAGAAAGTCGGTCATAAGTTCTTAGGATTGTTGGTTTTCTATTTCGTTGATGAGTTCGCGCAGTTCGTCAACGCTGATTTTCTCTTCCTTGACAAACGAGGATACAGCAGAGAGATAGGAGTCGCCAAAGTAGTTCTTGATGATGCCTGCAATCGACTTCCTGCCATACTCCGCCTCCGTTATTAGCGGAAAGTACTGGTAGGTATTGCCGAACTGCTTATGATCAAGAAATCCCTCGCGTTCCAAAATACGCACAATGGTGGAAAGCGTATTGAAGTGAGGGCGCGGCTCGTCGTAATGCTCCTGCAATTCACGAACGAACATGGGACCGTACTTCCAATACAAGTCCATGATTTCCTTTTCCTTGTTAGTCAGTTTCTTCATAACCTTTTAGTTGTTGGTTTAAACTCGTTATTTGCGTCAATAATCAATATCTGAATGCAAAGTAACTAAAAATTTCCGTTATATACAACTAAAAGGTTTAGTTTTTAAAGAGTTTTAAATAGTTTACCCAACTATTAACACATCAGAACGGATAACCGATAGCAAAGTGGAGGGTCTGATTCTTCTTGAAACCATCGGCATTGAAGAAACCGCTCTTTTCCGTAGTATAAGGAACGTGCAGGCCAATTCCCCAATCTAAACGGAGCACAAGGAAATCGAGGTCGTAACGGATACCGACACCCGTTCCGACAGCCATTTCACGGAAAGCATTCTTCAACTTAAACTTGGTGCCGAGGGGTTTGCCTTCGTTATCAGCACGTTCACGGATATTCCATACATTACCCACGTCCAAGAATACGGCGCCCTGCAAACTGCCAAAGAGTTGGCGACGATATTCCAAATTACCCACGAACTTCAAGTCGCCATTCTGAAAGATATACGACATAGCCTTATCCGAGAAGCCTGCAAAGCTGCCAGGACCAATGCCTCGGACTGGGAAGGCACGGATACTGTTGGCACCACCCGCATAGAAGAGTTCAGAATTAGGCACCCAGTCGCTATTACCATAACTCCACACAATGCCGCCATTGACATGAGCCACCAGTTGAGAATGGGAATCAAGATTCCACGTCTTGGTGAAATCGGTCTCGATTTTCAGGAATTGCGAATAGGGATTCTTAAAGAGCGTTTTGTCCTTCTCGTTCCATTTCTTACCACCTATCATCATCGCCAAGGAGGTGAAATTGCCTGACTCTGCAACGGTGGTCTCCCAACGTACGGGATGCAACGTTCCAGCAGCACTCTGATAGATATAGGTATAGCGCATCTGAGGAATGAAATAATCATGCATCGAAACGGTGAGGTAAGGATTGGCATGTTGGATAGAATCGAAGGCTGCGGTACGGCTGTTCATAAACTGATACTTCAGAGTGAGCGGAGAGAATTCGTGACGACTCTGAGCTGATGTCTGCCAACGATAGGTCCACTCGCCACTTGCCACATGCATTTTGTAATAGCCTGGACGATAGATGATATTGGTAGAGGCTTTGGCAAGGGTGACTGGGGTGCTGAAGAAGCGGCGATGGCGGATGCGACGACCCTGACTGTCGCGACGCACACGATTGCCACCAAAGAAGGGAGCTATGATGCGTGGGAATTCGATAGATGCATCAATACCGTATTCGTAATTATTCATAGACGAACCGCTATTGGTTGACCACTCGTAGGAGCCATGCACATTGACATCAATCTTCTCGCCACCACGGAAAGCATTGCGACGGGTGACACCCAGACGGAGCTCTGGTCCCATACGCCCAATGGTACGTGCGTTGAAGTTGGTTTCGATATAGGTGTCCCACGGCTTCTCGAATGTACAGTTAATGGTAAGGTCGAGCGTATCGCAATTGGCAGTAGTGTCATGAGGGGTGAAAGCAAAATCGACCATTGAGAAGAGGCCCATTGCATTCATCTTACTGACAGACTCCAGATAATTGTCATAACTGTATGCCTGACGAGGGCGTACCTTTAGGTCGGCCATAATGACACGGGGACGAAGAGGCGGACGCTTACCATGATAACGCACCGTGAAGAAACGGCGCACGGTAGAGTCGGTGTATTGTTCTTGGAACGATTTGCGCATATTGATATTAATGCGACCGATATACCAAGGATGACGGGCTTGCTGAGGAACATCCTGCGCCAACTGGAAGCGTAATTGTGCTTTGCCATCTACAGCAAAGGTGTCAGCCAAATAGGATGCATAGTTGGGTTGATAATAATAGAAACCATTGTTGCGCAAGAGCGTACTGATTCGACTTCGCTCAGCATCGAGACGGGCTACAACGAAGGGGTCTCCACGATGCAGCAGACGTTCGTTGTCTGTAGCACGAATCAAGGTGTCAGCAGCCAGAGGAAAGCCCAGATATTCAATACTATCGAGGGTAAAGAGATGACCGAGATGAACATGATATCCTATCTTGGCTGCCTTAGGATTTTTCTGAGGGACCACCTCATGCTCTACCCTACCATGAAAATATCCGTAATTGTGCAACACGCTCTGTGCCACAGAGGTGCGCAAATCAGGATTTACCCACGACATGAGGACGGGTTTCTTGCCAAAGGTCTTAGTCATCCATTTGGCAAATTTGCTGTCCTTATGGGAATAGGTATTCCATATTGAGAGACCGATGGAGAAAGGCATGCGATAATAACTGCTACCGAAGATGGCACCGTTAGGGGCTGTAGCCAGAGCAGCCTCCACCTCCTCTTGAGCTGAGATGAAATTATCGTTCTTTTCGTAGTCATCGTAAGTAATCTTTGTAAGTCCCGTGAAGAGTTGATCATCTTCAGGGATATTCTTGGTCATGCTGCACGCGGAAAGCAGGACGACACACAGGCAAAGGAGGATATTATTTTGTTTCATTTTCTTTGGTCTTAAGGGTGTCTCTCGGAATATTCAGGGTATTCTGAGTATTCGGTTTACGCTGTGGCATCTTGTCTTTTCCACTGCGGAAGTTAATCAGATCGCTGAAACTCGATACGGTACGGCGCCATACGAAACCTGCGCCATACTTCTGAGTATATCCGTCAAGCCAGTCATAGGAATTGTTCTGATAGAACAGAGTAATATATTTATTAGCTGTATTATCGAGACGATACTCAAAGGTAACATTGTCGAAGAATGATTTGTTCTGATTCTGCATCTCGGCGCCTGACGATACCTTTCCGCCTACAATAACTTTCAACCGGTTGTTCCAAAAACGCTTGGCAAACTTGAACGAATAGTCGGTATGCATAGCTCCATAAGCATCGGTGGCATTGTCCATACCAAAAGAGAGATCAAGGGTGCGCAAGGCATTGCCAGTTATCTGATTGATTTCAGAATTGAGGAAGGCACTGAGGGCGGAATTCATGGTGAAGGAATTGGTATTACCATCAGCAAGATACATACCGGTTGTCAGCATCGACACGGCGAGTTTGCCTCGTTGCTCCTTACCCATAGCCAGCAATTCACTATGTAATTGCATATCCTCGGGTGCATCGAGTGTAAACTCAAGGCCCATATCATTCAAGGTACGCGTAATGAGCACACCACAGTCAAACTCTACCATGCGCGATACTCCACCCGTATTTGATACAGATGCCTTGGTACGCTCTGTGGCAGAAATATTTAGTGTGGGATTCATGGCGTCTCCTGTAAACTCAATATAACTGCCATCCTGGATGGTAAAGGTCTTCAACGGGATAACGGGCAGTGAATACTTCATCTCGCCATTGCTAAGAGTATAACGACCTGTCAATTGAAGATCCTCCACTGGTGTATAACGCATACGAAGTGTACCGCCTCCCATCAAATCTATATAATTGGAGTGGTCAGCATTGAGATAGGCCATAATATGAGCCCCTTTTGACACTTCCACCGTCAGGCCCATATTGAATCCTGTCAATGGTGGACGTTTGACAACGGCTTGGACGGTATCGTTGAAGTCGGTAAACTTCACAAGTTCGTTCAGACGGTTATCGTTTGAAAGCGGTGTGTCACGCAGGATGTAGCTCATATCTGTGGAACCTAACACATTAAGACGGCCACGCATACTGAAATTATCCAACGGGCCTTGCATACGACCAAAGAAATCGACAAAGGCCTTACCATAGGCTATACTGTTAGGATTCTCTTTTTCGCTGATAATCTGGTAATCACGGGCCCGCATACGGAGGTCAACCGTGATACGATCGAGATTACTGAAATTAATACCTCCCATCAATGTCAGCGGATTATCATTATAGGAGTAGAGTGAGAAATTTTCTAACAATAGATTAGAGCCCACTATGCGCACAGGGTCGTTATCAAAACGCAAACGCATACCATAAGGTTCACTCACCAAATAGGAAGAGTCCAGGTATATTTCGCCATCCACCTGAGGTTCCTTTAACGTACCTTTAATGGTCAAATCACCTTCGCCATAGCCTTCTAATCCCACAATCCGATCGGGCACGAACCCATTGACCAGTTCAAGTGGGAAGCGGTTAAGGTGCAACACGGCATCCATTCCACCGTCGCCTTCATTGTAATAGGTACCATTGAGCAGACCTATCTCTTTGTCATCGCGCAACAAACGGGCTTCTACGGCATGGGCATCATTCTCCTTCTGGAGATAAACCAATTCGGTGCTTACATTACCAATAGGACTATGTTCATAGGTCATGTTTTGGACGGCCATATCGCTGACCATCGATAATTTGCCGTCTGCATGCTGTACTACATGATAGTCGCCATCCAGGAGTCCTGTCATACGAGGAACATAAGGTATGACAGAGGTTACTTCGTCCAGATTGAATCGATTCAAGCTGATAGTAATATCCTGGAGAGCTTCAGGATCACTCTCATCGGAATATATCTTCACACCTGTTCCGTCGTCAGCTATGAGGTCGATCTTGGCCTTCACTTTTCGGTTAGCGCCGAAGAAGAGGAAATTGTCTTTATTGAGAGCAAACTCCTTATAACCAAGTGTTGGACGTGATGGTATTAAGTGAATATTGATACCGCTATCCACCATCTCTGCTTGAGCTCCCAATCGGGCGCCTAACTTGTCTTTCGAATCGAAATAACGTACACCCATTGTGGCACCTCGTTCTTGAAGGACTCCATCAAACAAGGCATTGAACACAAACTGGGGATTGCGATTGTTGTTGCGCACCTGTCCGCCGAAACTCAAATGCTGCTTGCGTTGGGTGAGTCGGAAGTTAATGGTATCCAAGCGGGTGCCATCGTAAACCAAAGAATGAATATATCCTCTGCCGTTAACGCCCGTTTCTGGCGAGGTCGTCATATCGAAGAGCAAATCCTTGAAATCAACATTCTGGCCAGTTTTCAACAGGGTAGCAATGGGATTATCCTTCTTACTCTCCACATGGAGCTTCATCGTAGGAAGCAATCGGCGAAGAGCAGGTTGGTCAATTTTCTTTTGGTCGAGTTGTGTCATCGCGGAGTCACTCAGTGTAGTGAGTTGCTGGAGCAGCCGTTCATAATGTCCACTGGCGTCTGCCTTCACGATAAAGTCTCCACTCTGAATGCGGACATAGGTGGTATCGGCACGAAGATTAACCAATATGCCTACATCCTCAGGACGATACACTTTAGCAGAATCAATAATCGACAGGTCAGAAATCAACCCACTGATATAATGAGTTTTGTCTAAGTCGGAACTTACATCCAAGTGTCCGCAAAGACCAATCTTCAACGGCTTGTCAACCAGCCGTAGTTGATAGAGGTCTAATTGTGCTACATCTGACGTAATAGTGCCATCGAATTTCTTCTTGCGCATCAGGGCATCAAGTCCGATGGAACCACTGAGTAAAGGATTATCTCCTACTATTTTTGCATGAGCGCGACCACCACGGATATCAGCCGTAGCCGTCATATCATTCAGGTGATATGGTCCATAGTCCAAATGAAGTATTTTTGCATTGGCTTGCAACGTGGTTCGTGGCGAGAAAATGTCTGTTCCCTGCCCATTTGCAACGACATCGGCTGAAAGCGTATAGATGGAGTCTTTGGGCAGGAAATGATGTAAATTCAAATCACGAATCTGCAAGTCAACAGCATAGCGCATAGCTGTAGCATTCAGGCTTCCCTTTGCCTTTACCACACCCTTACCTTCTAACATGACGACATCTGCGAAATATTGAGAGCCGTCAGCACGAATGAGCCCTTTTGTCGTAATGCCTCTTGGGATTCGTACATCCTTGGGAAGCATACCTGATATAAAACTCAGTTCCTCGCCTTTTGCATCAAACTCCACCTTTGCACGCAGTCGGTGAGGATCATTGAGATTGGCCACAAAACCAGAAGCTTTAGCATGGAAAGCGGTGGGCAACGACACATCAAGTCCATCAAACTCCATATAATCCATATTTCCATTGACAGAACCCTTAACACTCATTGGATAATTGGGGAAACGCTGTTGAAACGATTGCGGCATTCCTCCCAGGAATCGCAGCAGGTCTTGCTTCCCAAGCTGGGCATTCAGGCGCATTCGCATCTTACCTGGATCAACCGCATCCATCAGAGAGAGGGGCATGTCAAGTTCTATATCCACATCGGAATCGGGCGTTTGCAAGCGAAGCTTTGGCAATTTCAACTTGCCGTCTTCCATTGCTATCGATCCTGTAAGATCGATCACTTGCAGACCGCTTTTTTCTTTTAATTGGGAAGATCGTACCACCAGCCGAGCCACTGGGTCATGATAATAGATAGAATCTACAGCAATATCAATGCGAGTGAGGTCAATATGGTTATAATCTAATCCTTCAATATGGGGTTGGAAATTTTGGTCATATTGCAATGTACCATTGTTCCACTCCAACGAGGCCACCTTGTATGTCTGGGACTCAAGATTTACATCTCCTTCCTTCGCCAACAAGTGTCCAATATGCGCATGAACACTCATCGTGTCACCTGGCATATGCAAAGCTATATCAGATTGGAGAATGGTAAGACTATCAGCCAATATTTTCCACTTGTTTTCTGAAGTCGTGGTATCTTCTGGAACACTGTCGTTCAAGAGAATATCCACTTTTGCATTTTCTAATCGGGCGCCATTGACCTCAACTGTCTGCTTGTCAAGATCTATGCCACGACTTTGGAGTGCTAATCGTTTGAACTGCCCTTTTACATGAGCAGCATCAACGAACTGAACAGTATTAAACTTTGCGTTATTAACTTCTAATTGGTTTATAATGACCTTATTCTTCAACAAGGGCAATAATTGCACATCCACCACCAAACGTTCAACATCAGCAATAGTATCTGAGGGTGGTTGCAATATGTGAAAGCCGTCAATTCCCAAATCCAATGGAAAAGAAAGGTTTACATGATCTACAGAAATTAGCATTCCTGTCTTTTCTGATGCTATGCCTGCTACCTTATCTACCATCCAGTTTTGAACAGGAGGAAAATAAAGCAAAAGTGCCAATATCATAAAAAGCAGAATAGGACTCAATAAAATGCCCAATATCCACCAGAATGCTTTCTTCATAATCTAACTGCGCAAAGTATGATGCAAAAATAAGGTAAAATTTGGAAATAAGACACTATTTAACAGAAAATTTAATGTTTTGCCATAGATTATCTTCAGGAATAGGTGACTCTACTACTATATGCTGCTTGGAAACTGGATGAATAAACTCCACACGATGAGCCAACAACGAGATACTGCCATCCGGATTACTTCGCTTGGCCCCATACTTCAAATCACCCTTTATAGGACAACCCATAGCCGCCAATTGACATCGTATCTGGTGATGACGACCTGTCAACAGATTGACTTCCAATAGGTAATATCGCTCAGATTGTCCTATCATCCTATATTTTAAAATAGCTTTCTTTGAATTGGGAACTTCACGCTGATACGCATAACTCTTGTTCTGCTTCTCATTCCTTACCAACCAGTTCTCCAACGTACCTTCTTCGTGTTCTGGACGCTGCTGCACAATAGCCCAATAAGTTTTATGAACTTCACCGTTTCGAAACATATCATTCAACCTACTTAGCGCCTTGGACGTACGGGCAAAAACAACCAATCCACTCACTGGTCGATCTAAACGATGTACTACGCCAAGAAAAACTGCACCTGGTTTGGCATATTTCTCTTTGATATACGCTTTGACCGTTTCCGAAAGTGGGATATCGCCCGTCTTGTCGCCTTGTACGATTTCTCCACTCTCCTTATTTACTATAATAATATGATTATCTTCGTAAACTACTTGCATAACAACTGCAAAAGTACAAAAAATAAGCCATAAAACAAAGAAGTCCTGCTATCTTTTTCGATAACAGGACTTCATTTTAAAAGTGGCGGCCTCCTACTCTCCCGCATTGCATTGCAGTACCATCGGCGCAGGCGGGCTTAACTTCTCTGTTCGGAATGGGAAGAGG
>OCVV011308265.1_pt1 | contig 13550 bp, 6 predicted proteins | sample 1539721 | NCBI WGS metagenome assembly OCVV01 (sample SAMN02144230, study PRJEB22623) | gut metagenome | biome: sheep rumen | host: Ovis aries | place: New Zealand
TAAAGTTTTATTGTATTCTTTAGCTTCAGGTGTACCATCAGTCTTAAGTAAAAATTTAATACTTCTATTTAAAAAGTCTTCTTTAAATTCAAGGCCAGGTCTAGCTTCAGCAAATGCTTTATCATAAGCTTCGTCTTTAGCCTTAATTTCTTGAGAGATACGGTATCTTGCTACCATCTCTTCATTAACTAATCTTTCTTCAAGCTTTAGTGTTTCATCATCAACATCTAGTTCTTTTAAACCGGCATTTTTAAAAAATTCATTATATTTAGCAATATAATCTTTAAATTTAACTCTTATCGCTTCTTTTTCTTCTTCTGTTAATGGTTTGTATTTAGGCATAATTTTAACCCTCCTATTTTTTATTTCGATGGTATTCTATCACACCCTATGCCACAAATATGCAACATAGAATTATTTTTTTATTATTTATCTAATTCAAGCTTACCCATTTCACTTTCACTTGGTATATCAAAATTATCACTAATTATAGATTCATCTGAATCCTTTTTTAATTGTTCAGCAAAATTAGGCTTATTATCAACATTATTTTCTTCTTTTACTTTTTCTACTAATTTCACATCATTAGAATAAGAATATTCCTTATCTTTTTTATGCTTTTCCATTATTTCTTTGTATTTATCTTCACGTTCTTTATATGAATCAGCAATAGATGCTTTTCTAGCTCTTTCATCTTCTATTTTTTTAGCATCATCTAATTCCTTGTTGCGTCTATCAAGCTCATCACATGTTTTTATAATAGATCTACAAAATTCTACTCTTCTTTTTTCATTTGGCTTTAAATTATTTTCATTAGCACCTTCTGGAAGCTTATGATCTAGATATTTTTGGGCAAAATATTTAGGCATTGTAAAATCACCATAGCTTGTTGAATAAGCATCCATAGTAGCCTTTACTGCCTCAGTTAAGGCATTATATTCTTTTGATGTAGTACCAAATTTCCTTTCTAAATAGCCACCCTTATTATCCTCAAGCATTTGATTAATATTCTTTTCATTATTTGTTGTATTTACTACATTTACAGCCATTCTATTTGTAAAATATTCAACATTTCTTTCGTATTTATTCAAAAAGCATTCCTTGTAGCTATATTCTAAATCTGAAAAATTAGTTAATCCTCTACTACCTCTAGGAGTAAAGAAATCATTATTATTTCTATATTTAGCATATAATGCATCAACAGGATCTTTTAAGAAATCTAATACTTCTTTTCTTTCTTTATCATCTTTAATATCAAGTGGATTAATATTATTTTTTAATAAATAATCTTTAAAATATTCTCTTCCTGCATGTACGATAGCACCTGGATTAATGCAGCAATCATTATTAGCATTTTTTGTAATTAATCTTTTATATTCATTAAAGAAATCCTTACAAGTCTCTAATACCTTACGACATTCCATTATAGGATTTAAAGAAGCTTTTGATTTAATTTGAGCATCATAAGATGATGCGATAAGACCTTTATGTTCAAGATCAGTTGGATAATTTTTGGATAATGAAAATAAATTATCAAAATCATTTCCAAAAGCAAATAAATTCTTAAGTGAATCTAAATCTATATCTACTCCACTACCAAAAAGATCATCACTTTGAATAACAAATCTTTTAGCATATGTAATAGCTATAGATATTGCTGTAATATCATCATATGTTTTTTCATTTTCTTCACATTGATTATATAAAAATTCAATACCACGAAGTGCAGTTAAATATTCATATGTAGGAGTTAATAAATGTTTTTGTAAAAACAAAGTATTTGCAATTCTTTTACCAAGAGTGGCATCACTTGCTTTAATGCTAAATGAATCAGTTATCTTATCTAAATTATTCTTAGCACCACTAATATATTCTCCAATTGGGTCATTTATCATATCTTCTAATGTAGAGCCAGCTTTTTCAACTAAAGACATAAGCTGTACATAGCCATTTAAAATTACGCCATATGGAGCATTTTCATTGTCCCATTTTTCTGGCAATGTTGGCTTAAATCTATTAAGCTTGCCAGAAAATTGTGTTTGTCTACCAGAATAAATATTGCCGCAAAGTGATACATCATCTAAATTAAAGTTTTCCTTTATATAAGCAAGAATTTCATCATATTCACGTTCTATTTTTTGAAGCTTATTTACCTCAGCACTAATCTTATATAAATTCTCTACCTTATCCTTTTCATTATCTAATTTAAGCTGATTATCAACTAAAGAATTAATCTTTGCAGCTGTATTAAAATATGAGATGAAGCCATATTCCTTAAAGCCACTTTCTCCTGCTTGTGCATCAGCTAAAACTGCTTTATCCTTAAGGAATCTATTTAATTCAAGCATCTTATTTTTAAATTCTTTTGAATAGCCAGGCTTCATATTTAATACTGGTTTAAATAACTCACGTTCTTCAGCTGTATCATTACCGATACCTATAACATGCTCATGCTTGCCATCATATACTCCAGCCTTATATCCATCCATACCATTTTTATTAGCCCACTCCTCAAGCTTGCCATCGGCAATCGCAGTTCTTTTTTGGGCAACCATATCAATTAGCCTATCGATACTATTGTTTTGCTTTTCAACAAGCATATCTTTAGCATAATTAAGATATTTTGTAGCTATTTCTTTTTCAGTATCAGACATCATTTTTATGTCCTTCATATCTATTAAAATAGCTTTAACATAAGGTTCTAAAGGCTTTTTAACAGGCTTGATATAATCTTTATTTGTATCATAATATGCTTTGATTTCATCAACTACTTCATCAGAGATATTTTTTTCAATATGATTTAATAATTCCTCATAATCTAAAATAGGATTCATTTTATATTCGTATGAATAATTAACAGGAATAATACTTATATCTTTTCTTACACCTTCATATTTATCCACAATATTTGCAAACTCTTTATCGCCCTTATTTTTTCTGATGATTACAGATACAGCATCTAATAGCGCATTAACCTTATGTCTATGAGATTCTACATCATAAAGCGTAGTAAAAGTCTTAGCTTTATTAAAATCTTCTTTCTCAAGCTCACGATATTCTTTTAATTTTTCAATATCTTTTCTAATAAGTTCGTATAATTTGCTCATAATATATCTCCTATTTTTTCATTATTTTATCACACTATGTGCAACAAACCTGCAATAAAAAATATCTTTTAAATATGCAAAAGCCACCCAACAAAACGTAGGGTGGCTATAATTATAACCAAATATTATTTAACATTAGTCCCAGCAAGTTCATCAATTTTCTTTGTTAGATTCTCATAGTCATACCATAAGCTTTTTTCAATAGCAACATCAACAGGTACGCCAGATTCAATACTCTTATATGTATCTCCATCCTTATAACAAACACCAAATTGACCTGATGTCTTATATACTAATCCAGATGCATCTGTAAATGTTGTAATAGGAGATGCACCACCAGCACCAGCCATACCAATAATCTTTACATTAGTGCCCTTTACCATTGATGGAAGTGATGATCCACAAGAAAATGATGCATCACTTGTAAATATGAAGAAATTATATTTATCTGCATATGTATCACCATATACACCATCCCCATTAAAATCAGCTTCATAGTGGTATTCTATAACCTGACCAGTACGAGTATCATTTACACAAAGCTTAGGATCTTGTGTCATGATGCATGAAATATAAGGTAGCACTGTCATATCTCCACCTTGATTTGCAGTAATATCTAATACTATGTTTTTAACTTTTATCGTATTAGATGCTTGCTTATTATAATCATCTATTTTTATCATAGCTGTAGCCATATAGCCACATGTATCCATTCTTCTAACCTCTTCTATATCAGTATTTACTGAGAAGAAATTGAAATTAGATGGAGTACCCATAGTTATAAAGCTATCAAAAGATAAATAAGCTGTATCACCAACTATTTTTATAGAGTCTGAATCAAAATTATGAGAGCTAAATCTATCTGAAAAATATGTATTGCATTTAGCTAAAATCTCATTTGTATGCTTATATTTATATTTGTCATTATAAGCTGTAATTGTTGCATTACCAGGTAGGTCATACATTGAAACATTTATAAGTCCTGTATGACCATCATCAATTTCTGTATTTAAAAGCTTAGTAAATGCTTCTTCATATGTTCTAATATTTGTAGATTTCAAATCAGCCTCATATCCTTTTTCACTAAAGAATGTCTTAAATGATGAAACACCTTTAGCTTCCTTCACTGAATATACCTTATCAAATGAAAAGCATAATAAATTATAACCAAAATCAGCTACCTCTTGAGGTCTTTCCTTTTTAGCAAATCTAGTCTCACCTAAATTAATTATTAATCTTTGATCATGATTTTGCTCACTAGGCACAACAGTTGTATTATCCCTATCAGTAAGGCATAAATACATTATTAAATATCCATTTTCTTCTTTATATTTAATCTTAGTAACCTTGTTGTTGAAATCAACATAAAGCTGACCAGTTTTAGGATCAAGAATTTCTCCACTACCATTTGAATACAAGGCAATTTCTTTGCCATTTTCTTCAATTATATTATCATCTACTGTAACAGCTCTATATGTATATTTTTGACCCTGCTTAGTTGTTACCTTCTTATATGTATTGGCAACTTTTTCGTTATTATCAATATATCCATAATCAAAATAACCATTACCTGAAAAACATAATGATGATAAATCACTAAATTCATATGAGGAAGGATTTTTAAAGAAATCTTTACCATTATAAACAAATGGAATTAGGCTTGATGGCTGTAATAAAACATTTATTAAATCATATGGAGCATATATTTCATTATTTTGGCTAACAAGCTTAATGTTATAGCCATTTAATGAAATCTTAGCCTCATCCTTATCAACAGTTCCTACCTTAGTTTTATTAGAGCTTCTTATAACAACTCCAGCTGTTAAGCAATAATCATGTCCAATACTTTTATCTGATTCCTCAGAAAGTAAGCCTGGATTTTTAAGTGTTATTTCATTGTTTAAAGCATCAAATATTGCATAACAGTTTTCATTGCCAGCCTTTGTTAATTTAATATTGTTACCAACCTTACTATCATTTAAATTTACACCAGCCATTACAGAAACTAGACTTTTTATATCCTTAACATTGATATATGGAACATCAGCTAAGCCCTTTAGCTTATATGTAGGAATAAATGATGTATTTTCAAAATCAACCGCATTAGTAAAAATATAGCTTTTTTCATTTAATAAAGCTATCTCTTCTCCTGGGGCAAATGTAGTGGACCCAGTAGTAGTTTGTGTTGGTGTAGTTGTAGGTGTTGTAGGCGATGTTGTTATACCAGCAGTAGTTGTAGGTGTAGTAGTTGTTGTACTATTATTACCGCCACATGAAGCAAGTGATACAAACATCACTAGTGAAAGTGGAATTAATAAAAATTTTTTTTTCATTGTGACTCCTCCTTTGAAAATTAAAACTGCTTGTAAAGCAGTCTTAATATCAGTATTTTACTTGTATAAGTTTAGCTTTGTATCTAAATCAGCATTCAAGCCAGTAGTCCAATTTAGATCACCAGTAGAAATTGCTACATAAATTCTAGTAGCATTAGCATATACAGCTGATTTACCATTTAAAAATTCTTCAAGGTATTCTTTTTCAATACCCTTATTTACTGCAAATGATGTACCTGTTGCTGTTTCTGTAACGAAGATGAAATTGATTTTCTCAACTGTTGCCTCGCCACTAAAAGTGACCTTTGAATTAGCATTATATGCCATATCAGTTTTAGATGTTATTGCTTGATTACCATAAGCAAATCTTAAACCTAAATTGTCGTTCATAACATCAACTCTAACCTTATTAGCACCAATAAATTTTAAATATGTTGGCTCTGCTACAGGTGTTTGAGTTTGCTCTGTTGCAGGTGTTGTAGGCTCACCACCCTTTTGTGAACACGCTGCTAAAGACAATGTTAAAACGCCTAAAGCAGCGATTAAATACTTTTTAATTTTCATGATTAATTCCCTCCTGTGGTCATTAATTTGATTATATCATAGCATTTTAGGTGTCACAAATGTGCAACAATGCAAAAGACACCCAACAAAATGCCTAATTTATCAAATAAGTTTTCACTTCTATTTCTTTATTTAATTTATCATATTTTCTAAAATAAATTATTTTCTTTTCAATCGGTAAATCATAAAGGCCTTTAACAACACCTTCATAATCATCTAATTGATTTTTATATTTTTCATCTAATGTCTTTTCAAATAAATCATCAGGAATGTATTCTGCAACATCAGATTTATAATCATAGATGATGATTTTATCATCTCTAATTGATAATAAGTCAATTGAACCATTAGATATTTCATTTAGATTATCCTTTTTATAACAGAATGTTAATTCTGGATATAAAAGTGTATCATATATCTTATTATCAATAAAATATTTATCTAAATTTTTTAAGCATGTCACAATGAATGTATTATAATCATCTTTATCTAATATATCTTCTTCATTTTCAAATATTGCCTTTGAGGCAAATTCATCATAATCAATATTTAAATTATTTTTTCTAGCTAAAACAAGTAGCTCAAATGATCTATGTAATACTGTACCTAAGATATTACCTTTAGGTCTATCGGTATCAATATCCATACCTTTAGCTATAGCCTCAAGCTTTAGCTTATTTCTTAACTCAGATTCACCTTCTTTACTAGAAGGGCTTGTGATAATTATAGATGGCTTATCATTAATACATTCATATGTAGTAGGCTTATACGGAATCTTTTCTATTTCTTCTTTTGAGATTATATCATCCTCAGGCATATGTAGCTCTCTAATATGTTTATTAACAAAATAGATTGAATTATTAAATAATCTAGTCTTAGCCTTAGGAATGATAATAAATGCTTCCTTAGCACGTGTTACTGCTACATATTCTAATCTTGCAGCCTCTAAATTATTATCATTTTCAACTTGCTCTAATACTTCCTTTTTATCAGAATAATAATCAAGCACCCTACCATCAGTATCATTGATATATAATTTTCCATTCTTATATTCAGTTAGATTTGCAGGGGCTGAGGGCATTGAGACATATATTACAATTGGAGCTTCAAGTCCTTTTGATTTATGAATATTAATAATTGATACAGCATCTGCCTTATCATCAATTAATGATTCATAATCGACATTTTTAGAAATATATTTTCTAAATTTTTTAGCTGCTTCCTTACCATTTAAATAATCAGATGAGAATACCTCTTCAACCATTTGATATAATTTAGATTTAATAGAATTCATCTTGAAATATGGTATTTCATCACCTTCAATATTTATTAAATCTAAATTATTAATCAAATACAATGCAACACCATATGAAGACATATCCCTAGTTTGATATTTTAAATTATTTAATAGAGCCTCTGATATTTTTAATGCCTCTTTTACATTCTTATCCTCATATTTTTTAGGATATAATAATCTAAAAGCTTCATATGCAATATTATTTGATGTCTTTCCAGATGCATTTAAGGCCTCATATAAATTAACAAATACACGTACCTGTAGTGTCGTATAAAAATTACTTTCACCAGCTACCTTAGATGGTATTTTATTTTTAGAAAATTCCTCAACATATTTTCCCATCTTAGAATGACCTGGCATAAGAACCATTATATCTCCATATTTAATGCTTCTATATTGCGCCTTACCATCTTTTACTTCTCTTAATTTATAATTATTCTTAAGACAATTTATAATTTTAACAATACCATTTTCATCATTCGCACTTGCGCTATAAAAGCCAATTAAATTCTCTTTATTTTCATATTCTTCATCACTAATAATATTAGTTTTATTAACAAGCATCTTTGAATAATCATCTTCTGTTAATCTAATACCATCAGGATTAGATTTTGTATCATAAATAAAATTAACATAATCAATTATTTTACTATTAGATCTGAAATTAATATTTAATTCATGATCATCTTTTTTATCATAAATATTTTTAGTATCATAATAAATTTGTGGCTCTGCCCCTCTAAAGCGGTAAATAGATTGTTTAGGATCACCAACTAAAAATAGTGATGAGTCAGGTAAGAATTTTTTATTATCATCTTGTGTTAAAAGTAAGGCTATATCACGCTGAATATGATCAGTATCCTGATATTCATCAATATATAAATAACGATATTTTTGTTGTAGCTTTAAACGAATATCATGATTATTTTCTAATAATTTCTTTGTTAAATATAATAGCTCATCATTACTGATATTATCATAATCCTTATCGATATAATCTAGATATGCCTCATATGCTTTATATCCATGATGCAAAACTAATAATTTATATTCACGCTCAAGCACATTTTTATTTGATACCATATCACTAATAAAGCTTGATGCCTCATCCATAAATTCATCTACTGCTTCTTTTTTTCTACCTGATTTTATTTTAGTTCCACTAAATGGTTTAATTTCATTTGGACTTCCATCTATTTTTATATCCTTATAAAATGGATTAATAATCTTATGGTTCTTCTTTACATCAGATAATGATAAATCTAAATAATCATGAAATTTTTTATTAATTATTTCTTTTATATTATCGCCTTTACCAGTTTCCTCTTTATATATTTCAAATATTTCTGGGGCTTCATCTTGAAATTTTTCTAAATAACCTATAAATGCTTTTTTAAATGCTTTATGTGCACTTTTTATATTACCAAGATTAACCTGGCTCTCGCCATTTACATATATATCTTTAAATTCAATTTTATCGATATATTTATTTAATATATTATATATTCTTTCAATATCAGATATTGATGATGAGATATTTTTATATGTTAAATCAATTATATCTAAATCACTTTCTTTAAAAACCTCATTGATATATTTTTTAAATACCTTATTTTTTAAATTATATTCATCCTCATCAACAATCATCTTAAAGCCTGGTGATACCTTAGCATATAAAGAATTTTCTTTTAATATATCACCACAAAATTTATGAATAGTTGATATATGCATTAAATCAATTCTATTAAGGGCATCCTCCATTCTAGCCTTTTCACTAGGACTAAGTTCATTAAGCTTATCTTTGCTAAGCCTTGTAACATCTAATGCCCCTATAATTCTTTCCTTTAAATCCTCTGCTGATTTATTTGTAAATGATATAGCAACTATCTTTGCTACATCAGCACCAGCTTTAATATGATTTACAATACGATTAACAAGAGTGTATGTCTTACCAGCACCAGCGCCAGCCATGATAAAAGAATTATCATAATTAGTTATTAATTTATTTCTTAATTTTATCTCATCATCATAATTCATTTTGCCCATTCCACTCCTTCCTTTAATCTCTTGTAACAAACAGTTTTATAATTCTTACAATATCCGCAGAAAGTCCTATCAAGATTAGTTGTAGTCTTTAATTCTTTATTATCAAAGAATGATTCAAATTCAGAATAACATTTACCATTATCTAAATAATTAGTTAATAAATAATCAATTGACGAAAATATTTTATTTGTTTCTTCATCAATTTCTTTTGCATTATATTCATTTTGATTATTATCAAATACATAATCATAAATGAATTCATCAACTACAACATCATCATATTTAAATCCTGCAAATTTATTAATATCATTTTTTAAGCATACAGGGTAGATTACATGCTGAAGATAATGACTATTCTTTTTATCATTATATTTACCTGTTTTATAATCTACTACTCTTATATGAAGCGTATCACCTAAAACCTTGCCATCAACGCGGTCAATAAAGCCTGAAAATGCAATATTTTTATATTTATAACCCGTATTAGCTAAATCATATTCACAGCCAAGTAAATTATATCCAGTATCTTTATAATCATTAATGATTTTTTCTATCTTTATTGATGCTAAAGTCTTTACATCATTAATTTCTTTTTTAGCAATATTTTTATTCTTAATTGGATTTAATTCTAATGCGTTATGCAATGCTTTTTCAAATACTTTTTCAAATACTTCATTATTAAATTTACCTTTAAATTTTGTCTCATTTCCATATAGCTCTAATACCTCATGAAAAAACGTTCCCTTCGCATTGGCATCAAGCCAGCTTGAAACATTCATACTAGGATAGCTTGGATTAGGCAAATGAACGATTTTTTCATAATAATACTTAAATGGGCAATCTATTAATGTTTGTAAGGCAGATGGTGACAAATGATAATCATATACCTCACTATTTTTCTTCACATCTACTTCCACCTTTTCATTATCTTGATGTGCCTTCGCATCAATTAATTCATTAATTTGACCATTATCATAATTATGATCAAATGATGGAGAATCATTTGTTTCTATTTTTCCAAATTTAATTTGATTATCATCTATTTGATATAAATTTATACCATTATTACCATTAAATACATTACCGCCTCTTTTTATATAATAAACAGAAGGGGAAGATGGTTTAAATTCTATCTTATCAAAATATGAATATGATAAATAAATTAAAGAATTAGAATAATTAATATAATAATCTAATGCTTCAACATTTTTATTTTTTAAATTATCAACAATATGTAAATATTTTTGATTACCAAGTGTTTCTTTATATTTATTAATATCTTTAATAAATGGATTTTCAGTATCAGCACCTACAACATAACTTTGAGATAAGCCAATTATAAATAAATATTTTTTTAAGCTAAATGATTTATTCAAAAGTGATATTTGAAGTGTATTAGATACACTCTCAGTATATCTAAGTGCTTCAAGCTCATCTATCAATGTATTTATTTTATCATCAGATAAATCGATTATATGTTCTAAATTATCTATTTTATTTTTAATAACATTTAATTCCCTACCATTATTTAAATATTTATAAACAAATAATCTAAATTCTTTGTAATCAAAATCATTAACATCACCAAATGATGTTAAATCATTTAAAAACATTTTAATGTTTTCAACACCACTAACCTTATCAAGTTTATTTATAAACTCTTTAGTTCTTTTATAAGTAAAGCCAACATTAAAATTTGTTTTTCTAATATCTAATGTTTTATAAAATTCAGCTAAATATATCTCCTGTAAGCCATTATTTTTTAATACATCCTCTAATTCTTCATATACATATTCATTTTTAACATAATTTAGGATATCTAGCATAAAAGATATTATATTTAATGTTTTAGCATGAGCTCCAGTAATAGAATATTTAATATTAAATGAATCTAGTGTAGCCCTTAATAAATTCTCATATACATTAGATGTATATAATATTTCACATTCATTTATTGAATATTTATTATTTTTAATAATATCTAATACATTTAATATCTCATTATATATTCCATAGCATGGGTAAGAAGATATAATATTTGATTCATGCTTAGTTGGAGTAATGCATTTGATATCTTTAAATACATCTTTTAATATTAATTCTTCTTTTTTTGATAATATTACATCATCTAATATTAATAATGTGGCATCAGATTTTTTGTTCTTTATTAAATCTAGGGCATAAATATAATCAGTTAGATTATGATTATTAAGATATTCTTTATAATCATCTAATAATATATTATATTCAATATCAAAAAGTGATGCTACATCACTAGAAAGTGATAATCTAGCATCATTAATTATTTCTAATAATTTAGATACAGCCTTAATTGTGAATGTTTCTCTTTTATAGATATCTTTATTATTATCACTAATATATTTATCATAATTATCTTTTATAAGATTATAGATGATATATGATGATTCTTTATCTGATATTATTCTTATATTATCATCTAAAAGCATGTTAACAAGTGATAACATGTTATGCTCCTGATAATTATAAAAAGAATTACCTAAATTAGCTTCATTTATTACATATTTTCTAGCATTAATAATATTACCAGCTAATATTATTTTTTTATCTAATTTGCCTATCATTAATCATCACTCCATCACTAAAAGATATTTATTTTATTATACTATTTTTTTAAATTATTTTTAATCTTATTTTATAATAAAATTTGGTTTATTTAAGATATTATCTAAATCATTATAATATCTACTTCCATCCCCTAATTCATTAACACCTGCGATCCTTTCACCAGCGTCCTTTGATGATGGTCCACTATGAAAAAATATTTCATTATTAGTCTTATAATCTATAACGATATATCTATCATGAAATAATTTATTATTTCTTTTAAATGTTAATGAAATATTAGTATCACTAATAAAATCATTAATATAATTTGAAGCTATCTTACTTCCATTATCTGTGATAATTGTAACATCAATATTATTTTTAATTACTTTTAAATGTAATAATGTTTTTATATCTATATAATCATCAACAATTATAATAGATGACTTAGCTAAGCTATAAATATTTTGATAAGCAATATCAGCTTCAATTCTTTCACCCTTTAATATCACAAAATGCTTAAATGATTTTGGATTATTAAAATTATCCATAACTACTGTTAATTGATTTTCTACATTTGTTAATCTCTTATCATATTTTTCAAATTTATCATTTATTAAAGAAATATTACTAATTGATCCATTAGATTCGATAATGTAGTCCTTCATTGCCTTAAAAGTATCAATTAGCATTATTGTCTGTTTAGTAGCCAAATCACCTTTTAATACTGTCATTAACATATAAATACCCTGTTCAGTGAATGCGTATGGTAAGTACCTGTTACCACCCCAACTTGAGGTCGATTTTTTCGACCTCAAGATTAAATCAACTTCTTCATTTGATAGTCTAAACATATATCTAGTTGGAAACTTATCGATGTTATTTTTTACTTGTTCGTTAAATCGTTTTGTATCATATCCATATATTTCTGCTAGCTCAAAATCTAGCATCACTTGTACACCTCTTATAACATATATTTTTGATTTTATGTCCTCATCAAGCGATATTTCAGATAATTCAGTATGCATATTATTACTTATTAATTTGTTAGCCCACTTAATAAAATCATATCCACTTGTTGATTTTGAACGCTGTGATATAGCTTCAATAACATCTAAATTATATGCATTAGTCTTTTGATTATTTACTGATAATTTAATAACACAAGGTAGGAAGTCAGACTTCCCACCTAATACATTTTTTATATGCATTCCTATATTTCTCTTTGTCGTATTAAACACCTGTGCTATCTCACTTTGTGTTAGCCATATTGTATTACTATCCTTATCATATCTAACATCAATAGATATTCCACCATCTTCATATTTTATAATTTTAAATTCTTTACTTTTTGTCATAATTCTCAATCCTTTCTATTTTAGTAAAAAAATACTATACATATATTTAATAGTCACTTTTACCTATTTTTTTAAAAAGAAATTGAAAAAAAGTTAAAAAATTTTAAATTTTTACGTTTTAAACGGATAAATTAATAGAGAATTCATTGTTTCAATTATATAATCCTTCATTGCCTTAAAGGTACGAATTATTAAAATACTTTGTTTAGTAGCTAAATCACCTTTTAATACTGTCATTAACATATAAATACCTTGTTCA
>OCVV011350032.1_pt1 | contig 13545 bp, 10 predicted proteins | sample 1539721 | NCBI WGS metagenome assembly OCVV01 (sample SAMN02144230, study PRJEB22623) | gut metagenome | biome: sheep rumen | host: Ovis aries | place: New Zealand
ACCTTCGACAACACATCCTACAACGGCGCGTCCAACGGCCACAATATCGAAATCACGGCTCCCGCCGGCAAGTTCGGCCTGCAGTACGAGCAGCCGCTCGGGACCCGCAGTTCCATCATACTCGGAGCCACCTACAAGACTTCCGCGCGCCTGAGCGGCAACGTCGAGAGTTACCGTTATTCTACCGGCACCGCTGCGACCGATACGCTCTACCACAGAGTCGGCTCGCCCTCCGAAGTGAAGTTAGCCAGCGAAATAGGAGCCGGCATTTCCTACAACTACGGCAACCGTTTCAAGGTGGAATTTGACTATACCCGTTCCGACTGGAGAAATACCGGCCTGGACAAGCGCGAAGGGTTTACAGGCAATCCGAAGACCGTCGGAGGACTGTCTTCCTTCGGCACGTCCGTCGCCGATGCCTGGAGGGCCGGTGTCGAATACATACCCAACCCCAATGATATCCGTTACTATCACCGCAGGATATCCTACAGGGCCGGATTGTACTACAGGACAGATTATTTTACCGTGGACGCAAATCGCGTAAATGCTTATGGCATAACGCTTGGCGCCACTCTGCCCGTGGCTCCGGGCTACAACGGAATCACGATTGGTATGGATTTTGGACAAAGGGGATCATTAAAGGACAATATGATCCGCGAAACGTACTTTAACCTTTCGATAGGATTCAACTTGTTCGATATTTGGTTCCAAAAGCACCAGTATCAGTAAACATCTAACAATGAGAGATATGAAAAAAGTATTTTTAGCGGCTTTCAGCCTGATGACAGTGCTCTCCGGGGCGAATCTCTTCGCTCAGGATATGAGCAAGTACGGTGAAAACGCCGAAGAGTGCGTAAAGTACCTTTCTTATTACACGGAGTACTACAAGCAGAAGAATTACGATGACGCCACTCCCAACTGGCGCCAGGCATATAAATTATGTCCTCCTACCTGCAGCCAGAATCTGCTGATACAGGGTTCGGACCTGGTGTCCAGGCTCATTGCCAAGAACGCCAAGAATCCCGTGGTCGTGGAAGGACTGCTGGACACCCTCCTGACCCTGCAGGATCAGAGGGCCAAGTACTTCCCCAAGTATGCAGCCACGGCACTCAACAACAAGGCTACCTATGCGGCCAAATATATCAAGTCCGATCCTAAGAGGGTTTATGATATCTATGAGTCCGTCATAGCTGCCCTGGGTGACAAGACCAAGGCTTCCGTGGTGTTCAACGACTTCAAGTCCGCCGTTGACCTGTACGGTCTCGGAGAGCTCGGTACCGAAGACGTGCTCAACCTCTATCAGCGCAATCTCGGTATGCTCAATGACATCAATCCTTCTTCCGAGCTTGAGAAGAAGCAGATTGACGACTTCCGCATCAACATCGAGAACCTCTTCATCTCCAGCAAGGTGGCTACCTGCGACGACCTCCTCAAGCTCTTCGGTCCCCGCTACGAGGCCAATCCCAACGACCTCCAGCTTGCGACCAACATCGTCAAGATGCTGAGTCTTGCCGAGGACTGCAACGACAACGACCTGTTCCTCAATGCCGTGACCACTATGCACACCATCGAGCCTTCGGCAGATGCAGCCTACTACCTGTATAAACTGCAGTCCGCAAGAGGCAATGTTGCAACCGCCATCAAGTATCTGGAGGAAGCCATCGACCGTGAGGATTCCGATACCAAGGCTGACGCCGGCTATCTGTACGAGCTCGCAGTCTATTCCTTCAAGAACGGCCGTTCCGCTGCCGCCTACGAGGCTGCAAGCAAAGTGCCCGCAATGGATGAGACCCTCGCCGGCAAGGCCTATCTGCTCATCGGCACCATCTGGGGTTCCACCAGCTGCGGCGGCGACGAAATCGCCCGCAGGGCTCCTTACTGGGTGGCCTGCGACTACCTCAACAAAGCCAAGGCGGCCGATCCGAGCCTCGCCGAAGACGCCAACCGCTATATCGGCCAGTACAGCAGGTACTTCCCGCCGGCAGCCGACGCCTTTATGTACAACATCACCAATGGTGAGTCATACACCGTCGTGTGCGGTGGTATGAGGGCCACTACGACCGTCCGCACGGTCAAGTAGTTTTGAGACTGAAAATCGATTTGATACCGATGCTGGCAAGCGTTTTTGCGCTTGCCAGTATTGTCGTTTCCTGCCGCGGCAAACTGGCTGAGGCCGACACGCTCGACCTCTCGCAGACTCCCGTCCAGTCGCTGACGGATATGTTTACCGTCCAGACCAAGAACGGCAAAGTGGAAATGCGTATCGAGGCTCCTCTGATGGAGACTTACGACAGCGACACCGTCAAGATTGACCTGTTCCCCAAAGGTCTTTCGGTCTATACTTACAACGAAGAAGGCCTGCTGGAAAGCCTCGTGTTCTCCGACCAGGCCAGCCACAAGGTGGACAAGACCCGCAAGAGGGAAGACATCTGGTCTGCTTTCGGCAACGTGATGATACATAATGTCATCAAGCGGGAGACTATGGAGACGGATACGATTTACTGGGACCAGATGAAGAAGGAAATCTGGACGGACTGCTACGTCAAGCTTTATTCTCCGGACGGTTTCCTGCAGGGCTACGGTATGCGGTCAGACGACCACGCGCGTAATGCTATCCTCCACAAAACCTTCAACGGATACGGAGTTACGCAGCGTGATTCCACCCTTGTTGTGATTGATTCTGTGAATTTTATTGGTGCTTTCCCAAAAAATTTGTAATTTCGCGGCTCATTAGATTGGAATAAAAGACTAAAAAACAAATAACACAATGGCGGTTCTTCAAAAAATTCGCGTAAAATTCGGCCTGGCGATATCCATTATCATCGCTCTGGCCCTCCTCTCATTTATTATCGATCCCAGCACCCTGGAATCGGCTCTCAATTCTATGTCAGCAAAATATGACGTTGGCAAGATAGCCGGCAAGCGCGTGTCCTACACCGACTTCCAGGAAAATGTGGATAAATTCACAACCATTCACCAGGTTGCTTCCGGCTCCTCCGTACAGAACGAGCAGACTCAGCAGCAGATCCGCAATGCGGCCTGGCAGGACTATGTGGATAGGTATATGTTCATCAAAAACGCCAAGGACGCAGGAATCCGCGTGGGTGAAGACGAAATGGTCGACCTGACCACCGGCAACAACATTTCCCCCGTCCTCTCGCAGAACCGTGCCTTCTTCGACGAGTCCGGCGCATATTCCCCCGACGCTCTCCGCGAGTTCGTGCAGACCTCGGCAGAGGAGCCCAGCCTCAAGACCTTCTGGAACTACCTCCAGAACTCCGTGATGGTGCAGAGGTACTACGACAAGTACGACGCCCTGTTCTCCAACTCCAGCGCTCAGCCCAAGGTCTTTACCGACAGGGCCGTCGCCGAGGCCAACACCACCGCTGACATCGAGTATGTGATGATTCCCTTCAACTACACCGACAGCACCGTGACCGTGAGCAACGCCGAAATCAAGAAGTACTACGACGCCCACAAGAAAGATTACAAGCAGGCCGCAGGCCGTGACATCGAGTACGTCGTGTATGAGGTGGTTCCTTCCGAGGCCGACATTGCCCGCACCAGCGAGGAAATGGACGCCCTCGTAGGCGAGTTCGGCACGACTTCCAATGTGAAGGCCTTCCTGCTCAAGAACTCCGAGCGCAGCTATTCCGAGTACTGGTACAAGAAGGATGAACTGGCCAACAACCTTTCTTCCGACATAGCCGAATTCGTGTTCGGCGGCGCCCAGGGCGCATCCCCCGTCTATAAGACCGGCGACCTGTTCCGTTCCGTCAGGGCCCTTGGCAGCGCTATGGTGCCCGATTCCGTGTACGTGAAGCACATCCTCCTCCAGGGAGCCGATGCGAAGCACCTGGCCGACAGCCTCTGCGGCGTCGTGGCCAAGGGCGGCAACTTCGCCAGCCTCGCAGCCTTGTACTCGGCTGACAAGAATTCCGCCGACGGCGGCGAGATGGGCAACCTCGGCTGGTTCACCCAGACCTACACCATCCCCGGTTTCGAGGGTGTCGTCACCTCCGAACTTAACAAGCCCTTCGTGCTCAATACCCAGTACGGCAGCCACGTAGTCGTCGTGACCAAGCGCACCAAGCCCATCGCAAAGAAGCAGGTGGCCGTGCTCGAGAAGACCGCCCTTGCCAGCAAGGAGACCTTCAACGACTTCTATTCCAAGGCCAACCGTTTCGCTTCCATAGCCGGCGGCACCCTCGAGGGCTACCGCAGGGCAGTGGATTCCACCGGTGTGTATTCTCACCCGATGAACAACGTGACCGAGGCTACCGCCAACTACGGCTCCATCAGCCAGGCCAAGGAAATCACCCGCTGGGTCTATGACAACAAGCCCGGCAAGGCTTCCAACATCATCACCGTCAACAACAACTACTTCTTCGTCGTGGCCGTGAAGGCCGCCCGTGAGGAAGGCTACACTCCGATGAGCGAAGTTGCCTCCAACATCAATGACGTCCTCAAGCTCGAGAAGCTCCAGGAGAAGTCCAAGCAGGATGCCGCCGCCAAGGTGGCCGGCCTGACCGACCTCCAGCAGATTGCTGACGCTTGCAAGAGCACAGTCAACACCCGTGAGGACGTGGCTTTCGGCGGCACCGGTTCGCCTGCAGTCGAACCTGCTCTCCTCGGCGCCGTTGCAGTGGCCCCCGAGGGACAGATTTGCGGCCCCGTGGCCGGACGCGCCTGCACCTACTACTTCAAGGTGAACAAGCGTGAGACCGGTTCTTTCTTCACCGAAGAGGACGCCAAGAACCTCGAGGAGCAGAAGGCCCGCTACAGCGCCCAGATGATCGTGCCCACGATGATGGAGTACGACAACGTCAAGGACAACAGGGCCCGCTTCTTCTAGCAGATTCCCTTTAGACAGACAAACGCCCGCCGGCCCTCGCCGCGCGGGCGTTTATTTTACCCGCAGGATGACGGGATAATGGTCCGAGATGCCGCCGAGCCAGCGGGGGCCGGAGAAGCTGCGGCGGGGTTTGGTGCCGCCGAAACTGCGGTCGGGCTCGGAGAGGAGCGGGTGGTCGAAGACGGCCTCTTCGACGCTCAGGGCGCCGCGGGCGAAGTGGCCGTCTATTTTCTCCCAGGCTCCGTTGTACTTGATAGTGCCGGGGGCGTCGGCATCGGGCCAGACATTGTCGTTGAAGTCTCCGACGGAGAGGATGCGGGGGTGGCCGGCGGCGGAAAGCGAGTCTATGAGACCCCACATACGCTGCATAGCGACGGCGCGCCGGCCCTCCGAGGAAGCGCCGACCTTGGACGGGTGGTGGTTTACCAAAATGTCGATTCCTTCAAACTCGGAAAGCAATATGTCGCGCGTCCGGAGCACGGCGCCGGAGCTGTCGCGGAGGTGCCGCGGAGAGGAGCGCAGCAGTCTGAGCCGGCTCTTGCGGTAGAGCAGCGCGCAGTCTATGCCGCGCCGGTCGGGGGAGTCGTAGTGGACGATGGCGTAGTCCAGTTTGCGCAGGGGAGTCGTGGCGAGCAACAGATTGAGTACCCGTCGGTTTCCTACCTCCATCAGGGCCACTGCGTCCGGCAGCCGCCCCTCTTTTTCTGCAATAAGGAACAAGGTTTTAGAGATGCCGCTGCATTTTGCCTGCAGCCGCTTGGACGTGTAGCGCCCGGTGGTGTCCTCCTTGGGATCCAGAAAGTTCTCCACATTCCAGCTCACCACCAAAAGGCTGTCAGTCAGCGTCAATAACAGAATTAACAATTTCATAGTTCATCAATGTCAGGCTCCCCAAAAATAATAAAAAAATAGTAAATTTGTAGAATTATAAACATTATTGTGATATGAGTCTTAAATGCGGAATAGTGGGCCTGCCGAACGTTGGTAAATCTACGCTTTTCAACTGCGTCAGCAGCGGCAAGGCCCAGAGCGCCAACTTCCCTTTCTGTACAATCGAGCCTAATCTCGGCTCCACGAACGTTCCCGACCGCCGCCTGGAGGTCCTGACCGAAATATGCCATCCTCAGCGCACCATCCCCGCCACAGTCGATATAGTCGATATAGCCGGCCTCGTCAAGGGCGCCAGCCGCGGCGAAGGCCTCGGCAACCAGTTCCTCGCCAACATCCGCGAGTGCGACGCCATCCTCCACGTGCTCCGCTGCTTCGACGACGGCAACGTGGTCCACGTGGACGGTTCCGTCGACCCCGTGCGCGACAAGGAAGTCGTCGATACCGAGCTCCAGATCAAGGACCTCGAGACCGTCGAGGCGCGCCTCTCGAAATGCGTCAAGGCGGCGCAGGCAGGCGACAAGGAGTCCAAGAAGCTTGCCGATCTGCTGACCCGCTACAAGGCCGCCCTTGAGCAGGGCCGTTCCTGCAGGAGCGTGGCCCTGGTCAACGAAGAAGAAGCGCAGCTCGCCCACGACCTCTTCCTCCTGACCAACAAACCGGTGCTCTATGTGTGCAACGTGGATGATGCCTCCGCCGCGGCCGGCAATGCCTACGTGGATGCCGTGCGCGAGGCCGTGAAAGACGAAAATGCCGGTATCCTGGTGATTTCCGCCCGCACAGAATCCGACATCGCCGAGATGGAGGATTACGAAGACAGGAAGATGTTCCTCGAGGAAATGGGCCTGGAAGAGTCCGGCGTGGTGCGCCTCGTGCAGGAGGCCTACAAGCTGCTCGGGCTCCGCACTTTCTTCACCGCCGGCGCCGACGAGTGCCGCGCCTGGACCATCCACGCCGGCGACAAGGCCCCCAAGGCCGCAGGCGTCATCCACACCGACTTCGAGAAAGGCTTCATCCGCGCGGAGGTAATCAAGTATGACGACTTCGTCCAGTACAAGACCGAAGCCGCCGTACGCGCTGCCGGCAAGATGGGCATCGAAGGGAAGGATTACGTCGTGCAGGACGGCGATATAATGCATTTTTTGTTTAACGTATAATACTGATAACCAATGAAGAACAAGATTCTTGCAAAATTTGCCGAACTTTTCGGAGAGGTCCCCGCGCTGTATGCGGCTCCCGGCCGTATCAACCTCATAGGCGAGCACACCGACTACAACGGCGGCTATGTGTTCCCCGGCGCCATCAATTTCGGCATTATGGCCGCAATCAAGCCCAACGGCAGCTCCGTTTCCCGTGTGTTTTCCATAGACCTGAACGACTATGTGGAATTCAACGTGGATGAGGAAATTGTTCCTTCTCAGCAATGGTCCCGCTACATTTACGGCGTGTGCCGCGAGATGATAAAGAGGGGCGGAAAGGTAGGAGGTTTCGACGCCGTGTTTGCAGGCGACGTGCCCCTCGGCGCCGGCCTCAGCTCGTCGGCGGCCCTCGAGAGCTGCTTCGCGTTCGCTCTCAACGACCTGTTCGGCAACAAAATAGACACTTTCGAGCTCGCCCGCATCGGCCAGAGCACCGAGCACAACTACTGCGGCGTCAAGTGCGGCATTATGGACCAGTTCGCGTCCTGCTTCGGCAAGGCCGGTTCGCTTATCCGCCTCAACTGCAAGACCGGCGAGTACAAGTACTTCCCCTTCAACCCCGAGGGCTACCGCCTCGTGCTGCTTGACACCTGCGTCAAGCACGTGCTGGCCGACAGCGCCTACAACAAGCGCCGCGAGTCCTGCGAGAGGGCCGCTGCCGCCATCCGTGAGAACCATCCCGAGGTGGAGTTCCTTTCCGACAGCAAGCGCCTCTGGCTGGACGAGGTCCGCGACAAGATTTCCGAGGAGGATTTCATCCGCGCCGAGTATGTGATCGGCGAAGTGCAGAGGGTGCTGGACGTGTGCGACGCCCTGGAGAGGGGAGACTACGAGACTGTGGGCGAGATGATGTACCAGACCCACTTCGGCCTCAGCCGCCTCTACGAAGTCAGCTGCCCCGAGCTGGATTTCCTTGCCCGCCTTGCCCGCAAGATGGATGTCACCGGTTCCCGCGTGATGGGCGGAGGCTTCGGCGGATGCACCATCAACCTTGTCAGGAACGAGCTCTACGACGCTTTCGTGACGGCCGCAGCCGCCAAATACCGCGAGCAGTTCGGCCACGACCTCAAGGTCTATGACGTGGTGATCGGAGACGGCGCCCGTAAACTCTAAGCAATGAAGCGGCGTGGTCTCACTGTTGCGCTGAGTCTTGCGCTGTCGGTCCTGCCGGCCTCCGCACAGTTCTACAACTGGGGCAGCGAGCCGGCGGGTATCCGATGGTATCAGTTGACCACGCCTGACTATAATGTCCTGTACCCCGAGGGCCTGGATTCACTGGCCCGGGTGTACGCCCGCCTGCTGGAGCAGGTCAAGGAGCCCGTGGGAGCGACTGCGGGCTTCACCCCCAACCAGATGTACCGCAAGCCGCTGCCGGTGGTACTGCACCCGTGGGAGGTCAGTTCCAACGGTATGGTGGCCTGGACCCCCAAGCGGATGGAGCTGCTGACCACGCCCCTGGCCCGGCATCCCCTCCCGCACAGCTGGGAGGAGCACTTGGTGGTCCACGAGTCGCGTCACGTGGCTCAGATGCAGTATGTCGCCGCGCCGCCCTACAAGTTCTGGAACGTGCTTATCGGGCAGCTCAGCGCCGGTGCGCTTTCAGCCTTGTATTGCGGCCCGGCTTTCGACGAAGGAGACGCCGTGGTGGCCGAGACCGAGCTGTCGCGCTCCGGCCGCGGGCGCTGCGCCTCCTTCCTGGAGTACTACAGGGTGGCTTTCGGAGAGGGGGATTATCGCAACTGGGGGCGCTGGCGATACGGTTCGGTAAGGCATTACACCCCGAATTACTACGCGGCCGGATATATCAGGGCCGCCGGAATGCGCAGCCTGTATGACGCCCCTGACTTCACCGCCCGCTATTTCGAGCGTCTGTTTCGCAGCAAGGCCTGGCCTTTCCCGTTCTTCAACTATCCCGCGACTGTACGGGAGGTCTCCGGCAAGAAATTCAAGGAGGCGTTCCGGGAAATAAGCGACACGCTGCGGGTGCGTTGGAGACGGGACGAAGTCGCCCGCGGGCCGTTTATGACGCTGCGGCGCATAAGCGAGGAGCCGTCCCGCTTCACCGAGTACGAGTCTTCATTCTACCTCGGCGGCCTGCTGTACAGCATACGCAAGGGTATGTCCGAGATGCCGCACCTGGTGCGCAGGGAAGCGGGAGGAAACATCCGCACCGTGGCCCTGTGGTCGTCTTCGGTAAGCCGTCTCAAGCCTTGCGAGGCTACAGGCCGCTTCTACTGGAGCGAGACGGTGCGGGACCTGCGCTGGGACTTCAAGTCCTGGTCTGAAATCCGGTACTCGGGTCCCGACGGCAGGAAGCATCGCCTGAGCTCGCGTACGCGCTGGTTCAACCCCTCGCCGTCGCCTGACGGAAGCCGGCTCAGCGTCAGCGAATATCCCGTGGAGGGTGGCTCGGCGTTGCTGGAAATCGATGCCGTCAGCGGAGAGGTGCTGTCGCGCTACGAGGCTCCTGCCGGGATGCAGGTGCTGGAGTCGGAATGGACGGACGGAGGCCTCGTCGTCTCGGCGCTGACAAGTGCCGGGATGGGTGTTTACAAGGTGGGGCCCGGCGGGTTCGAGTTGCTGCTTGATTGCGGCCACGCAGCCGTGGAAGACCTTTTCTGCCGCGACGGGAAGTTGTTTTTCAGTTCCGACCTCGACGGCGTGTGCGAGTTGTACCGTTTCGATGAGGCCGGCCGCTGCGCCTGGAGGATTACCAACAGCATCCAGGGCGCCTCTTCCTATTGCTTCGCTCCCGACGGGCTGTCGCTGGTCTGCTCGGTGCTGCGCCCCGGCGGCAGGGTGCTTTGCGAGATGCCCGTAAGCGGGCTTCCTGAGCCCACCAGGGCCGATTTCAGCACCCCGCACCGCTACGAGTTTGCAGATGACTTGACAGCCGGCGGTCCCGGTGTGCTCGATCCTGGCGTGGAAATGCAGCTTCCGGAGCCGCAGCGCTACAGCCGCCTCGGGCACCTCATCCGTTTCCATTCCTGGGCGCCGCTGTACGTGGATTATGACGCCATCGAGACGATGAGTTTCGAGTCCATCACCAGCGCCGCCGGACTTGGCGCCACCGCCTTTTTCCAGAACGACCTCGGCACTATGACCGGCACGGTGGCCTACAATGCCGGATATGCCGACAAGAAGTGGACCCACAAAGCGGAGACGAAATTCACCTATTCCGGCTTCTATCCGGTCATTGAAGCCGATTTTGAGATAGACAGCGGCAATCCTTCCCTATATTATCTCAAGAGTTACTACAGCCGTTTTGCGCACCGCATCTCTTTCACCCGGGACCCGATTGACAATTACCCCAGTTTCAGCGGCTCGCTGCTTGCATACGTGCCGTTTAAATTCTCGTCCGGCGGTTGGTCCAGGGGCTTCATTCCGCAGCTTCGCTGGACTTTTACCAACAGCCTTGTGACCCGGGGCAATCTCGCCCTTATGAACCGCCTGAGCGCGAGCGTGCGGGGTTACTGCGTGCAGGGTGTGCCGCAGTCGAGAATCTATCCCAAGTGGGGATTCGGCCTTGAGGCCGGCTGGAGCGGCAGGCCCGGCGGAATGAGTATCTTCAATCCCAACGCCTATGTGTATGGCTATGGTTACCTTCCCGGGTTTATGGACACCCACGGCTGGAGGGTCTCCGCTACTCTTCAGAAGCCGCTGGGCGAAGGGCTCTTCAACGAGCGCTTCATAGCCGTGATGCCGCGGGGTATGGGAGCATATTCGGAGCTTGCCTCCACGCTTGCAAATTACCCGTTCCAGGGGCGTCTGTGCCTGGATTACGCCTTCCCGTTCGCGCCGCTGGACTGGTCCGGCCTCGGCCCCGTGGCGTATGTGCGCAATTTCGAATGTACGCTGCACGGCGACCTGTCCCGCTTCTGGGGCACCGGTTCGGCACAGAATCTGTCAAGCATCGGGGCGGACCTTTGCGTAGTGCTCGGCAACCTGCTCTGGGTGCCGCTCGACACGCGCATCGGCGTCAGTTATTACTACAATTTAGGCATTCCGTCGAATCTGAATCCACATTCGGTCGGAATGGTGTTTAACGTGAGTTTTTAGGCTATGAAAAAGACAGTTATCATTTGTGTTTGCGCCGCTCTGGCCCTGGTCTCCTGCAAGGGTGGCGGCAGTTCGTCCGGTTCTTCATCCTCGGGCTCCGGGCAGTCGCAGGCAGCGGCGGAGCAGGCAGCCCCCAAGGAGGCTGCACCCCGGCCTTTCCCTACCGTGAGCGTGCCGAGCGTGTATGGGAGCGATACGGAGCAGGCCAGGAACTATGTGCTTGAGCACTACTGGGACGCATTTTTCAAGAGCGAAGGAGCTACCGGCGCTACGACCGTGCTGGGTGTGGAAGACGGAGAGGTGGAACAGGCTCTGTCGAACTATATCCAGATTCTGTCCACGATGAAACTGATTTCGACTCCGGACAGCCTTGCTCCCCTGCAGCAGGCACGGCGCAGCGTGGGGCACCTGTTTGCCCAGCTCGAAAATAAGCAGAAGGCGGATACCTCCGCACTTACCTATCTTCGCTTCACGGAAATGGTCTCCAAGTACCTCTACGACCCCAATTCCCCTATGCGGGACGAGGACCTGTACCTGCCTTTCGTGGAGCGTATGGCCCGCAGCCCCTATACGAAAGACGATATGCGCAAGGCCTACGAGTACGAGGCCCGAATGTGCCGCACCAATCCCTACGGAAGCGTGGCTCCAGACTTCCGCTACAACAAGATTGACGGCAAGAAAGGCACGCTGCACACCGTCAAGGCCGACTACACGATGCTGTTTTTCAGCAACCCCGGCTGCAATTCCTGCAAGCAGATCATCCAGGACGTGATGGCGCGCGGCTACGTGGAATCCTATATTTCGGAGGGCAAGCTGGCAATCCTGAACATCTATATCGACGAAGAGGTCAAGGCCTGGAGGGACTACCACCACAATTACCCCGCCTGCTGGATCAACGGTTACGACTACACCTTCTCGCTTCGGGACAGCGGCCTCTACGACATCAGGGCCATCCCGTCCCTGTATCTGCTGGATTCGCAGAAGAGGGTGCTGATGAAAGACGCCCCCACGGAGAGGGTGCTGCAATTTTTGGACAATATTTAGAGTATGAAGCAATATCTTGATTTACTGCGGTATATCCGCGAGCACGGAGTCATCAAGACCGACCGCACCGGGGTCGGTACCCAGAGCATATTCGGCTACCAGATGCGTTTCGACCTCAGCGAGGGATTCCCTCTGCTGACCACGAAGAAAGTCCACCTGCGCTCGATTATCCACGAGCTGCTGTGGTTCATCGCAGGCGACACCAACATAAAGTACCTCCACGACAACAAGGTCTCCATCTGGGACGAGTGGGCCGACGAAAACGGGGACCTGGGCCCCGTGTACGGCAAGCAGTGGCGCAGCTGGGAGGCCCCCGGCGGACGCAGCATCGACCAGCTCTCGCAGGTCATCGACCTCATCAAGAACCATCCCGACTCGCGGCGTATGCTGGTGTGCGCGTGGAATCCGGCAGACATCGACAAGATGGCCCTGCCGCCCTGCCACTGCCTCTTCCAGTTCTATGTGGCTGACGGAAAACTCTCCTGCCAGCTGTACCAGCGCAGCGCCGACACCTTCCTCGGGGTGCCGTTCAACATTGCTTCCTACGCCCTTCTGACTATGATGCTCGCGCAGGTGTGCGGACTGAAGCCCGGTGAGTTCATCCACACGACCGGCGACACCCACATCTACCTCAACCACTTCGACCAGGTCTCCGAACAGCTCTCCCGCGAGCCCCGGCCGCTTCCCCGTATGATACTCAATCCGGAAGTGAAGAGCCTCTTCGACTTCCGCTACGAAGATTTCACCCTCGAGGGCTACGACCCCTGGCCGGCAATCAAGGCGCCGGTCGCCGTATAACTGGAAATAACAATATGGAAAAGTGTCTTATCGTTGCAATTGCGGACAATAACGGAATAGGCGTCAAGGGCGATCTCCCCTGGCACATCTCCGAAGACCTCAAGTACTTCAAGTCCGTCACCCACGGCTACCCAGTGATAATGGGCCGTACAACCTATTTCTCCCTGCCTTTCAGGCCGTTGAAGGGGCGCAAGAACATAGTGCTCAACCTCGGCGGCGAACCCATTCCCGAAGTCACCTGCGTCTATTCCTTCGACGAGGCCTTTGCCGAGGCCGAAGCTACAGGAAAGGACAAATGCTTCGTGATGGGAGGCGCATCAGTGTACCGCGCGGCTATGCCCCTGATGGACAAGCTCTACATCACCCACGTCCACACCGTCGTTGAGGATGCCGACGTGTTCTTCCCGGAAATCGACCCCGCAATCTGGCGCTGCGAGAGCGCTTCCGAGACCCACACCGACCCCGAGACCGGCCTCACCTTCGAGTTCCGGGTGTATGTAAGGGCCCTCTGATTCGGCCTTCCGGCCCGACGCCAAGGGAAAGCCTACAATTTGTGGTGTCCCGGGAATAGTTTGTCCTTGAAAACGGCGGTTTTTAAGGACAACCACCTCTTGAAACTGTACCTTGTCCTTGAAAATGGCTGTTTTCAAGGACAAAGTACTAAAGAATCAGTTGATTTCCTCGATTTCAAAAGGATCCGGA
>OCVV011321701.1_pt1 | contig 13543 bp, 10 predicted proteins | sample 1539721 | NCBI WGS metagenome assembly OCVV01 (sample SAMN02144230, study PRJEB22623) | gut metagenome | biome: sheep rumen | host: Ovis aries | place: New Zealand
TGCACATAGTTTGCCGCCCGGCTGCCGGAGATCCCGAGCCTTGCGGCCTCCCTGACCGCGTCAATGTTGGCGCCGAGAAAGAGGAATTCCCAGTGGTATTTTTCCTTCTGTCTCTCGATCATCCGCTGGACCTTGTCATAGCTGTACCTGCGGCTGGCATTCTCCATGCCGTCCGTCGTAATGATAAAAATGGTCTTCTCCGGGACGTCCTCCTCGCGGGCATACTTGTGCACGTTCCCGATGTGGTGGATGGCTCCGCCGACAGCGTCCAGCAGGGCCGTACAGCCTCGCACATAGTACTGTCTGTCCGTCATGGGTTCGACCCTGCCGATATCGGTGCGGTCGTAGATCACCTCTGTCGCGTCGTCAAAGAGAACAGTGGAGACCAGGGCCTCGCCGTCCTCCTTCTTCTGCTTTTCGATCATGCTGTTAAAGCCGCCGATCGTATCCTTCTCCAGTCCCTGCATGGACCCGCTGCGGTCCAGGATAAAAACCAGTTCTGTCAGTCCCTTTCTCATAATCTCTGCCTCCTTTTTTCATTCGGGTTGTTTCTTTATCGGATGATCAAAGGATAACAGAAAGCCGGCGGGAAATGGTCGCTTCCAAAGCGACACCTGAAACCGGGGCGGCACGCTGTTTCAGGCCTCCGCCCGGCCGCCGGAAGCCTTTCAGAATCCCGGAAGCAGCTGCTTCTCCGCGCAGGCATGAGGCCCCGGCTCAGGCCCCCAGGAGCGGCTGGTCATAGTCAAACAGGAGGGCATTGATCCGGTAGATATCATAGATCCCGTTCTGTATACAGTAGGAAATGATCAGGTCAAAGCGGCTTCCCGGGGACAGGGCGATGCCGGCGCTCCTGAGCAGGTCGGTCGTTTCGTCCATATTGAGCTCCAGGGCCACGGCCAGGGAGATCGCAGTCTTTCGTTTGGGCGTATAGTCCGCGTTGCAGCGGATCTTGGAGAAGAGCTTGCGGTCCAGGTTGGCCCGCTTGTAGACCTGGGCATCGGTCAGGCCCCGCTCATCGATCAGCCTCAGCAGGCGGTCCCGGAAGGACTCTCCCACATGGGCCATGACATCCTGCAGGCTCCTCTGCCTGGCGGGGGAAGGGCTCTCGATCCGGAATTCCTTCCGCGGAGCGGGTCCGGGTCCTGCCTGCGAAGCAGCTTCCGGCCCTGCCTGCGGGACAGCGTCCGACTCCGCCCGGGCGCCGGGGCCTGCCTGCGGCGAGAGACTTGAACCTGCCTGAGAGGCGGATTCCGGCCCTGCCTGCGGGACAGCGTCCGATCCCACCTGAGGCGCAGAGTCCGGAAGCGCTGACGATTCCAGGTCCCAGGTTCCGGAAAAACTCATCTCATATTCTTCCGGATACTCCTCCTCCGCAAAGAAGCCGCTGTCCTGTGCGGAATAGGAGGGGCGGCTCCCCGCCTCTTTGTCCGGGCCGGGCTTTCTGTGCCACCGCTCACCCGTCTCCCGGAGCAGGTCGCGAAGCCCCCTGGACGGACGGCCCGCGGAGCGGCCGGCATCGCTGTCCCTCCTCCTGCGCCGGTTCCGGACATGCGCGGCCAGGCCCCCTTCCCCGTACTCTTCGTCTTCCCGGGCGGCGACATAATTTTCATTGATGAACTGCCTGACCCCCTCCTGCAGGGACGCGGACAGGTCAAAGGCCCTGCGGTCGAAGACCACCAGGGTCACGTCCATCTCCGAATCCTCCATAAAGGCAGAGATCTGGTCCAGGGCGATATCCAGGGCTTTGTCCTTTGGAAAGCCGTAGACTCCCGTAGAGATCAGGGGAAAGGCTATGCTTTTGCATTCCAGCTGCCTGGCGATCAGCAGGGACTTGCGGTAGCAGGAGGCCAGAAGCTCATATTCCCTGTGGTTCCCGTCGATCCAGACAGGCCCCACCGTATGGATGATATACTTTGCCTGCAGGCCGAAAGCCGGTGTCACAGAGACCTCACCGGCATTGATCCTGCCGATCTTTCGCCTCTCCCGCAGGAGCTTCTCCTCTCCCGCGGCGCGATAGATCGCCGCGTCTGTCCCGCCTCCGTAGACAGGCTCCGGGTTGGCTGTATTGACGATCGCGTCCGCGCGGACTTTTGTGATGTCATTTCTGATGATCTGAAAGGGCATACTGCTGCCTCCAATCTGAGAAAAACGCCTGGGTTAATGGTCTGGAACATGCCTCCGGACAAGCTGCAGCGGACAGGTCCGGAAAAACCAGTAAATTTTCGGGAAGCCGGCCGGCAGCCGCTTCCGGCCGTCCTGTCCTCCATTATAATCTCTCCGGCTGACTTCATCTATAAAAAACAGCCGGGAAAACAGCGCACAGAAAAACGGCATCCCGCAGGCAGCAGCTGTCTGCGGAATGCCGTTTTTTCAGTTGTCAGCCCCTGCCGCCGCCAAAGCTCCGGAGCTTATGGCAGACAGGGCGCGTGAGGCGTCTTTTAAGCCTTTTTTATTCCCTGATTATTCCTCTACGGTGCAGTACATGAAGTACTTGAAGCCCAGAGGGGTGCTGAAGAAGCCCTTGACGCTCTTGTCCAGCATGTAGAGGTCGGTGTAGTAGTAGAGGGGGCAGATGGCGCCGGTGCTCATGAGCAGGTCCTCTGCTCTGTGCATCAGCTCATAGCGCTTCTCAGTGTCTGTGCAGCTCTTGATGTCTGCGACCAGGACATCGTAGGTCTCCGCCCAGGTGCCGTCCACGACCTTGGTGTCATAGCCCAGGTCTGTCAGGTCGAGGCTGTAGGCCTTTGTGTTCTTGTGGGCACCCTTGCCCAGCTGGCAGTCGTTGTTGCCGGAGTTGGTGATCCACATATCCAGCATGGAGATGGGGTCGTTGTAATCGCAGAGCCAGCCGTTGCGGGCGATGGAGTAGTCACCGGCCTTCCTGGTGTTGAGGAAGGTGTTCCACTCCTGGTTCTCCAGGTTCATGGTGATGCCGACAGAGGCGAAGGCGCTCTGCAGGTACTCGGCGATGGCCTTGTGGGCATCGCTGGTGTTGTAGAGGTAGGTCAGAGTCGGGAAGTTCTTGACAGTCTGGGTCGCCTCGTCGAACTCATAGTATTTCTTCAGGACTTCGATCGCGGCTGCAAAGTTGCTCTGAAGAGCCTCGGGAGCCACCTGGTAGTAACCGGCAAAGCCGTCGTTGTGGCCGGCGTTGGCGGAGAAATCGGTCTTGCCGTCAGCGTCTGTCAGGCCGCTGGAGACGAAGGAGGAGGCAGGAGTCTGTCCGCCCTGAGCGATCTGCTCAACGATGTAGTTGCGGTCAAAGAGCAGGGACAGGGCATTGCGGATCTCGGCGCGGGCCTCCTCGGCCTCCTTGCCCTCAAGACCGGAATCCTTGGGCAGGATGTCCTCATTGACATTCCAGCCGACATAGTAGGTTCCCAGCTGGCCGGTGACGACGAACTCGTCGGGATACTGCTCCTTCAGAGCAGCGATCTCATTGGTCGGGACATCGTCGATCAGCTTCCAGGAGCCGTTCTCGAAGTTGGTCAGCATGTTGTTGGCATCGTCGGACATGTAGAAGTTGATGGCGGGCATGGTGACCTTGGCGGCATCATGGAAGCTCTCGTTCTTCTTCATGGTGATGACACTGTTGTGCTGCCATGCAGTCATGGTGTAGGGGCCGTTGCCGATGTAGGTGGAGGGATCGGTCGCCCATGCTTCGTTCTCAACGACATCCTTGCGGACAGGCATGTAGGTCGGGAAGGCAAGAAGCTCGTTCCAGTAAGGGACCATCTGCTTGGTCGTGACTTCCAGAGTCTTGTCATCCACAGCCTTGATGGCCAGCAGTTCGGGATCGGGATTGACATACTCCATCTCGGGAGTGCCGTCCTCGTTGGTCTTGCCGGTCTCCTTCTGCTCGGTCATCTCGTCATATCCGACGACCTGGTCAAACATGTAGCCGTAGTCGGAAGCGGTCTTGGGGTCTGCCGCGCGCTTCCAGGCAAACTCGAAGTCGCCGGCTGTCAGGGGCTGTCCGTCGGACCATTTGAGGCCGTCGAGCAGGGTATAGGTATAAGTGACCGTGCCGTCCTCGTTTTCTTTTCCTTCGACCAGCTCCTGAGCGCAGTCAGGAACGATCTTGTAGGAGCCGTCGCCCTCCTGCTCCCACTTTGCCAGGCCGGCAAAGGTGTGCAGGATCAGAGTTGCGCCGTCGACCGAGCTGTTGAGAGCGGGATCGATGTTGTCGGGCTCGGACGCGATGCAGACATTGATTCCGTCCGCTGCGACCAGAGACTCATCGACCTCGGCAGGGGCGGCTTCTCCGCCCTCTTCCTCAGCCACTGCTTCGGCAGCTGCTTCGCCGGTCGCGCCCGCCGCCGCGCTGCCGCCGCCGTTGGCCGCGGAATCACCGCAGGCACACAGGCTGATGGTCATCATGGCGCACAGAGCAAGTGCAAGTAATCTTTTCATGATTTCCTCCCTAAAAAACTACTCTGCCGCATGGTAAAAAATGCTCTTCTTTTTCCATGCCGGCAAAAGAATCCAGGCTTTTCGGACCATAAAGGAGCCTCCAAGCCAAAGTTACACGCAGCTGCCGCCCGGGCTGAAAAAGCAGAGACGCAACTGCAGACAGCGCAGGAATCCTGCGCCGCCTTTCCAAAGCCACTGCGGTCTCCCCCCGCCTGCAAAAAGCAGGTGAAGGGCCGCGCCCGCAGAACTTTTACGATATGAAATGATAGAAAAAACAGGGAAAACCGGGGACCGGTCCCACCGGATCAGCCGATCTCCTCGATCCGGTGGCAGGCCACGAAGCGGCCCTTCTCGATCTCCCGCAGCTCCGGCATGCTCTCCTTACAGGACTCCTTTGCGTAAGGGCAGCGCGTGTGGAAGGGGCATCCGGGAGGCGCGTTCAGGGGGCTGGGAATCTCGCCGGTCATCTCGATCCTCTGGTTGGCCCGGGCCTTCACGGGATCCGGCACCGGCACCGCCGAGATCAGGGCCCTGGTGTAGGGGTGCAGGGGCCTGTCATAGATCTCATTGGCATCCGCCAGCTCGACCATATGGCCCAGGTACATGACCGCGATCCGGTCGGAAATATGGCGCACGACCAGGAGGTCATGGGCGATGAAGAGGTAGGTCAGGCCCAGCTTTTCCTGCAGCTCATCGAACATGTTGATGACCTGGGCCTGGATGGAGACGTCAAGCGCGGAGACCGGCTCGTCGCAGACGATAAAGTCGGGCCTGACTGCCAGGGCCCTCGCGATGCCGACCCTCTGGCGCTGGCCGCCCGAAAATTCATGGGCATAGCGGGCCGCGTGCTCGGAGTTGAGTCCGACGTGGGCCATGAGCTCCAGGATCCTCTCCCGGCGCTCCTCCTTCGTCTTGTACATACGGCGGACATCCAGGGGCTCGCCGATGATATCCGCGACCGTCATGCGGGGATCCAGTGAGGAATAGGGATCCTGAAAAACCATGGTCGCCTTGGCGCGGAAATCCTCGATGTCCTTCTGGGTGCGGACGGGCTTTCCGCGGTAGATCACCTCACCGCCCGTGGGCTTGTAGAGGTGCAGGATGGTCCTGCCGGCCGTGGTCTTGCCGCAGCCGGACTCGCCGACCAGGCCCAGGGTCTCTCCCTCTCTGATATCAAAGGAGATATCGTCCACGGCCTTGAGGGGTTTTGTCTGGAAAAATCCCGTGTTGATCGGGAAATATTGTTTGAGATGGCTGACCCGGATGAGCGGCTCGCCGTTGTTGTTCTGATTGCTCATTGATTACTCCTTATAGCCCGCATGTCCAGGCATCTCCCTTCGCTCAGCACTCGCTCGCTGCCTGACCTTCTGCGAAAAGCACGCGCTGCTTCACGCTCCGCGTTCCCGCATCGCTCCCGCCATTCGCATTCCCGCCGCGCTCCACGCGGCTCCATGCTCATGTCGGGGCGCTCGCCAAGGCCTTCCGAATGGACATGCTCTGGCATGTCCATTCGTTCAGCTTTGGCTCGCTGCTTTTCGCACGTTTATCCAGCAGGCGGCCTGGTGGTCGTCGTTGATCTGGAACCTCTGGCAGGATTCGCGGATGCAGATCTTCATGGCGGCGTCACAGCGGGGCGCGAAGGCGCAGCCCTTGGGCATGTTCAGCAGGTCAATCGGGGTTCCGGTGATAGGCTGCAGTCTCTGTCCCTCGTTTCCTGTTGTCGGGATGGAGCGGAGCAGGCCCTTGGTATATTCGTGACAGGGGTTATAAAAGATCTCATCGGCCGTGCCCTGCTCACAGATGGAGCCCGCGTACATGACGACGACCTCGTCGCAGAGCTGGGCCACGACGCCCAGGTCATGGGTGATCATGATGATGGCCATGCCCATTTCCCTCTGGATATCCTTCATGAGCTCCAGAATGCCGGCCTGGATGGTCACGTCCAGGGCCGTCGTCGGTTCGTCGGCGATCAGGATGTCGGGCTCGCAGGCCAGGGCCATGGCGATCATGACTCTCTGCCGCATGCCGCCGGAAAACTCAAAGGGATACTGCTTCATCCTCTTTTCCGGTTCATTGACGTTGACCAGGCGCAGCATCTCCACTGCCCTGTCCCAGGCCTCCTTTTTGTTGCGGTCCGTGTGCAGCAGGATGGCTTCCATCAGCTGCTTTCCGATCGTATAGGTCGGGTTGAGGCTGGTCATGGGATCCTGGAATATGATGGAGATCTTGTTGCCGCGGATATTTTTCATGACCTTTTCGTCGGCGCCGACCAGCTCCTGTCCGTCATACTTGATGGAGCCGGAGACGATCTTTCCCGTGGAGGCCAGGATCTGCATGATCGAGTAGGCCGTCACCGATTTGCCGGAGCCGGATTCGCCCACGATCCCCAGGACCTTTCCGCGTTCGAGATTGAAAGAAACGCCGTTCACTGCGCGCACCTCGCCCGCATCGGTAAAAAAGGAGGTGTGCAGGTCTTTTACTTCTAATAGAGCCATTGTTTTTCCTCTTTTGTGGCTGACAGCTATAACCTTTTCAGCTGTCAGGTACTGTGCCGTATTATCCGTTCAGCTTGGGATCGAAGGCATCGCGCAGGCCGTCGCCAAAGAGGTTAAGGGAGAGCACGATCAGGGAGATCACCAGGGCCGGGATGACCAGGCGGTAGGGATAGGACTTAAGTCCGTTGAGCGCGTCGGAAGCGAGAGAACCCAGCGAGGGCATGGGGGCGTTGACGCCCAGGCCCAGGAAGGACAGGTAGCTCTCGGTAAAGATCGCGTTGGGGATCTGCAGGGCCGTCGAAATGACGATGACCGAGATCGAGTTGGGGATCAGGTGCTTGCGGATGACCCAGCCGGCCTTTGCCCCGCTGGCCTGGGCGGCAAGGACGTATTCCTGTTCGCGCAGGGACAGGATCTGGCCGCGGATCAGGCGGGACATGGAGACCCAGTAGAGCAGCGCGAAGATGATGAAGAGGGAAATGATATTGGATCCGATCTTCTCCAGGACGGTCCCCTCCAGGGCCTTGCCCAGCGGTTCACGCAGGACGGAGGCCAGCAGGATGACCATCAGCATGTCGGGGAGCGAGTAGATGATATCGACGATCCTCATGATGATGATATCCACCATGCCTCCCGCGTAGCCGGCCACCGAGCCGACGACCAGGCCGATGACCAGGACGATGATACTGGCAAAAAAGCCGACCGCCAGGGAAATGCGGGTTCCGTAGATCACGCGGATAAAATAGTCGCGCCCCGAGGAGTCCGTGCCGAACACATGGGGGAAGACCTTCTCTCCCGCCTCGATCCTGGCCTCCTCCGAGGTCGAATATTCAAAGGGCTTGAGGTTGTTAAAGGATGCGTCCACGGGCTTGCCGGGGACGATCCCCAGCATGGATTCATATTTATAGGGCCAGAACATGGGCACCAGGATCGAGGAGACCGTGATGAGCACGATGATAAAAAAGCTCACCATGGCGACCTTGTTCTTTTTCAGCCGCCGGAGGCCGTCCTGAAAAGCGGTCGTGGAGGGCCGCATCTTGACCATGTATTCCTTTTCTTCTTCGCTTGCCGGCAGCAGGTCATCCACATTCACCTGCATGCTCAGTTTTTTCAGATTGCTGTCCATTTTTCCTCCAGATCAAAATTACTCCAGGGTGATCCTGGGATCGACGACCTTGTACATGATGTCACTGATCAGGTTCATGACGACGATCAGGGTCGCCAGCACGATCGTGGTGCCCATGATCATCATGTAGTCACGGTTGATGATGCTGCTGACAAAGGCCCTGCCGATCCCGGGCACGGCAAAGATCTGCTCGACGACCAGGGAGCCGGTGACGATATAGGCCAGCATGGGACCGAAATAGGTGATGACCGGGATCAGGGAATTCTTGAGCGCGTGGCCGAAGATGATCTTGTTGGCGGGCACGCCCTTGGCTTTTGCTGTCCGGATGTAGTCCTGCCCCAGGACATCCAGCATGGACGAGCGCGTCAGCCTGGTGATGTAGGCCATGGGATAGAGCATGAGCGTGATGACCGGCAGGATCAGGCCTCCGGCCTCCGCGCCGTTGGCCGGCAGCACATGGAGCCTGATGGCGAAAATGACCAGGAGCAGGGATCCCATGATAAAGGACGGCATGGAGACAAAGGCCGTCGTGATGACCATAATGATCCTGTCGGGGATGGTATTTCTGTTCAGGGCAGCGCAGGCTCCCAGGACAACTCCGCAGACCAGGGCCAGCACAGCCGCGATGACACCCAGCTTGGCGCTGGTCTTGAGGCCGTCTCCCATGATGTCGATGACCATGCGCCCCCTCTGCTTGAGCGAAGGGCCGAAGCGCAGGTGGACCACATCATTCAAATAGGTGAAATACTGAGTGCTCAGCGGCTTGTCCAGTCCGTACTTGGCTTCCAGAGCCTGCTGGGCAGCCTTGGAAATGGCCTTTTCACCGACAAAGGGACCGCCCGGCACCGCGTGCATGATAAAAAAGGTCAGCGTAAAAACGACCCACACCGTGAAAACAGCAAGGATCAGGCGCTTGATTATGTAACTGATCGTTTTGGGATTCATAAGATAAAATCTCCGTTCCGGAGCGTTTCCTGCGCGATGCAGCAGACAGAATGTGCCGGGAGGAACACCCTGTGCAATAAAGCAAAAGGCACATTGTATTCCACGGCGATTTCCATAGAGAAGGGATTGAGAATTTCAACAAGGGTCTCAGCTGAGCGCCCGGCTTCCCGACTGAGGTCAGGAATCCCGCGCGACAGAAAATAAACAGGAACAATACCGCTGTAATGCAAACGTACTTTTCGCCGGGGCCGGTGCGACGCTCCGCACATCAGCCACCCTGCGCTTTTGTGGATGTAACTGTGTTGTGTTAATTAATGTGTGTAATTTTGTATTTACGCACACATAGTTTTTATATTATATACCAACTGTATATCTTCTTCAACCATATACAATATGTTGTTCATCTATATATGTCATATCATTTGCGCATTCACAAAAGCCGCAATCTCCGGAAGTATCAGCAGGCAGCCATGCCCGGGGAAATTCCTCAAAAAGCACAGACAGCGCACAGAAAAGAAGTGCAGACAGCACACAAAAAAGAAGCGCAGACAGCGCACAGAAAAAAGACCGGAAAGCACATGGCTTTCCGGTCCCTTCGAAGACCTGTATTCTATGTCATCACTGGCCGTGGCCTGCCGGGGGCACGCCGCCAGCCTCCTGTCCCGTTCGGGGCAATTGAAAACCGTCAGTCCTTAAAAAGAGCTGTGGAACAACAGCGTCCGCCGCCGTCGGGCAATTGACACCCGTCAGTCCGTAAAAAGGGCTGTGGAATAGTAGCGGTCGCCGCTGTCGGGCAGGAGGGCGACGATGACCTTGCCCTTGTTCTCCGGCCGCTTCGCGAGTTCGATCGCCCCGTGCAGGGCCGCGCCGGAGGAAATACCGACGGAGATGCCTTCTTTTTTGGCCAGGAGTTTGGCCGCCGCAAAGGAGTCGTCTCCGGAGGCCTTGAAGATCTCATCATAAACTTCCGTGTTGAGAACGTCCGGCACGAAGCCCGCGCCGATGCCCTGGATCTTGTGGGCTCCCGCGCGTCCCTCGGACAGGACCGGGGAATCCTCCGGCTCCAGGGCAACGATCTTCACGTCGGGATTCTGCGACTTGAGATATTCGCCCGTACCGGTCAGGGTACCGCCCGTGCCGACACCCGCGATAAAGATGTCCACCTTTCCGTCCGTGTCATTCCAGATCTCGGGGCCTGTGGTCGCCCTGTGGACAGCGGGGTTGGCGGGGTTGACGAACTGGCCGGGGATAAAGCTGCCCGGGATCTCCTTCGCCAGCTCCTCTGCCTTCGCGATCGCGCCCTTCATGCCCTTGGCGCCCTCGGTCAGGACGATCTCCGCGCCATAGGCCTTGAGGATGTTCCTGCGCTCGACGCTCATGGTCTCCGGCATGGTCAGGATGATCCGGTAGCCCTTGGCCGCCGCGATCGAGGCCAGGCCGATCCCCGTGTTGCCCGATGTGGGCTCGATGATCACGGACCCCTCCCTGAGCAGGCCCTTTTCCTCGGCGTCCTCGATCATGGCTTTGGCGATCCTGTCCTTGACGCTGCCCGCGGGATTAAAATACTCCAGCTTTACAAGGACTGTGGCCTCCAGACCCAGTTCCTTTTCGATATTGACGACCTCGACCAGAGGTGTGTTGCCGATCAGTCCCAGTGTTCCCTTATAAATCTTAGACATGCTATCTCCCTTTCTGTCATAAGCCCTCTGCAGCAGGCCTGCAGGCTTGGAATCTATGCGGCAGGCCCTGTGTCACCGGCCTCCTGCAACAGGTTTTTTCATAAATTCCATTATACTCATTCTGCCGGAATTAAAAAGTCTTTATTCGTTCAGACCAGGGCTGCGAATCCCTTTTCCAGGTCCGCGATGATATCGTCGATGTGCTCCGTTCCGATGGAAAGCCGGATCGTGCCGGGGTAGATGCCCTGGTCCGCCAGCTCTTCTTCAGACAGCTGGGAGTGGGTGGTGGAGGCCGGATGGATCACCAGGCTCTTGACGTCCGCCACATTGGCCAGCAGGGAGAAGATCTCCAGATTGTCGATAAATTTCCAGGCCGCCTCTTTTCCGCCCCTGATCTCGAAGGTAAAGATAGAGGCGCCGCCATTCGGGAAATATTTTTCATAGAGGGCGTGGTCCGGATGGTCTGCCAGGGAGGGGTGATTCACCTTTTCCACCAGGGGATGGCCGGCAAGGTATTCCACCACCTTCTTTGTGTTCTCCGCGTGCCGTTCCAGACGCAGGGACAGGGTCTCCACGCCCTGCAGGAGCAGGAAGGCGTTGAAGGGGGAGATGGCCGCCCCGGTGTCGCGCAGGAGGATGGCCCTTATATAGGTCACAAAGGCCGCGGGGCCGACCGCGTCATAGAAGGAGATCCCGTGATAGCTTGGATTGGCCTCGGCGATCTGGGGATATCTGCCGCCGGCCTTCCAGTCAAATTTTCCGGATTCCACGATGATGCCGCCCAGGGTCGTGCCGTGGCCTCCGATAAACTTTGTGGCCGAGTGGACCACGATGTCCGCGCCGTGCTCAATGGGCCGGATCAGGTAGGGAGTGCCGAAGGTATTGTCGATGACCAGGGGCAGGCCGTGCCTGTGGGCGATCTGCGCGACCGCGTCGATGTCCGGAATATCGCTGTTGGGATTGCCCAGGGTCTCCAGATAGACAGCCCTGGTATTGTCCTGAATGGCCGCCTCGACCTCCTCCAGGTTATGGGCATCGACAAAGGTCGTCGTGATCCCGTACTGGGGAAGTGTATGGGACAGGAGGTTGAAGCTCCCGCCGTAAATGGTCTTCTGGGCCACGATATGGCCGCCGTTTGCCGCCAGGGCCTGGATCGTGTAGGTGATCGCCGCCGCGCCCGATGCCACGGCCAGGCCAGCGCTCCCGCCCTCCAGGGCCGCCAGGCGCTTTTCCAGGACATCCTGGGTGGAGTTGGTCAGGCGCCCGTAGATATTGCCGGGATCCGCCAGACCGAAGCGGTCCGCCGCGTGCTGTGAGTTGTGGAAGACATAGGAAGTTGTCTGATAGATCGGTACGGCTCTGGAATCGGTCGCCGGATCCGCCTGCTCCTGTCCCACATGAAGCTGCAGGGTCTCAAATTTATAATTGCTCATGGATACAGATCTCCTTTTCGTATTTCTTTTAATTTCCTGACCAGGCCTTTCGCCGGCTCGGCACAAGGCTGCAGATCGAACTGCCCCGGCAGGGGCTGCAAGGCGGAAGAAGGGCACTGTATTTCTACTTCACCGCGCAATTCCCGTGACTTCCGTCGTGGGCTGCGCGCGCGAAACCCGCAAGCGAGTCATGAATGCCATCCATCCGCCGTCATACAGATGCATCGATAACCTGTGCATCGCATTCGAAAATACGATTTTGGATTTCTGATCTTTGTCCTGTCTGTTTTCATAATATAATTCTTTTCTCCGGTCCTTGGGACCTTCGTCCCATAGGCCGGCAATCTGTCCGCTTCCGAAACAGCCTGATCAGCAGCCCTGTCACTCTTCGATCTCGTGCGGATCCTTTCGCTCCTTTTTGACAAAATCCGCCGGCCTCTTCTCGGGATACTTTGTGTAATAATCCTCCAGTGCCGACTGAATGGCCTCCTCGGCGAGGACCGAACAGTGGAGCTTGTAGGCCGGAAGCCCGTCGAGGGCCTCGGTCACTGCCTTGTTGGTCAGGTTCATGGCCTCACTCAGGGGCTTGCCCTTGATCAGCTCTGTCGCCATCGAGCTCGACGCGATCGCGCTGCCACAGCCGAAGGTCTCAAACTTGACATCCTCCACGATGTCGTCCTCGATCTTGAGATACATCTTCATGATATCGCCGCATTTGGCGTTGCCGACCTCCCCGATGGCATTGGCGTCCTCGATGACGCCGACATTGCGGGGATTGCGGAAGTGGTCCATTACCTTTTCACTGTAGAGTGCCATGATTTTTCTCCTTCTATCTATGCATCAGCGCACGCGCTGAAAATATTCCATCAGCGATGTTTTTCTTTTATCGCAGAGCCTTTCTTCAGATTTAACAAAGTCTGTTTTCAGGATCTTTTTTAAAGGATAAAAGGTGTCTTGCCTGCCATCAGGTCTCTCCACACAGGGGAGAAGCTCCGCAGGTACTCGACGACTTCCTTCACGGACCTGATCAGATAATCCACCTCTTCCTCCGTGATTTCCTCACCCAGGCTCAGGCGCAGGGACCCGTGGGCCACATCGTGGACGCGGCCGATGGCCAGGAGCACGTGGCTGGGATCCAGAGACCCGGAGGTGCAGGCGCTGCCGGAGGAGGCGCTGATGCCCTTGTCGTCCAGAAGGAGGAGGAGGGATTCGCCCTCGATCCCCTCGAAGCAGAAGTTGGCGTTGCCGGGCAGCCTCTTTTGGGCGTCTCCGTTCAGGGCCGAGTGGGGGATCTCCAGGAGGCCTCTGATCAGGCGGTCCCTGAGGACTTTCTGGTGATCAGCATTTTTCTCCAGGTTTGCCGCCGCCTCTTTGAGCGCGGCTGCCATAGCCATGATCCCGGGGACATTCTCGGTGCCTGCCCTTTTGCCCTTCTCCTGGGCTCCGCCC
>OCVV011353243.1_pt1 | contig 13543 bp, 13 predicted proteins | sample 1539721 | NCBI WGS metagenome assembly OCVV01 (sample SAMN02144230, study PRJEB22623) | gut metagenome | biome: sheep rumen | host: Ovis aries | place: New Zealand
GCGATCCAGGCGGTCGCGGAGATCGGGCTCGATCTGAATATGCACCGCACCCGTTTTTTGCCCGGGATCGATCTCAACGAGTATTCGCTCTTTGTCGCTCTCGGCGAGGAGCACGCGGATATCCTGCGCTCTATCGGCATCCCTGCCCATCTGGTGCGCGTGCTGCACCGTGCGCCGAACGTGGATGATATCTATGATTTGAGGATGGACATTGTTGACCCCTACGGCGGCGATCTGAACGCATACCGCAAATGCCGCGATGATATCGTCGGCGCGGTCAAGGTATTGATGACCACCTTATGATGATCAGGAAAATGCTGCCTGTTCATTTGGAGCAGGTGAAGGCGCTTCTTGATACCTGCTTTGGTGAGAGCGCATGGAGCATGGAGTCGTTGCGCTCTCAGCTTGATAAGGCGGATTCACGCTGCATGGTGGCGGTGGAGGATGATATGGTCATCGGCTTCCTCGCCTTTGAGCAGGTGGTGGACGAGGGCAGTATCGTTGAGGTCGCCGTTCATCCCGGCTATCGCAGGAGAGGGATCGCGCACCGTTTGATCACTTCCGCGATCAACAGCGCCGATGGACTGAAAACGGTTTTCTTAGAGGTGCGCGAGAGCAATACGCCTGCCGTCAAGCTGTACGAGAGCCTCGGCTTTGAGAGGATCGCCGTGCGCAAGGGATATTATGATCATCCCAAAGAGGACGCGGTGATCATGAAGAGGTCGATTAGCGGATGTCATGCGCCGAATCATTGATGAAGTGGATCGGTTGTCCCCTCATCCGACCTTTTCGACTATGAGAAGTCGAAAAGCCCACCTCCCCCCCGAGGGGAAGGCTTTTCTGAATTCCGAAAGGTAGAATGTATATGAAAATCTTAGCAATAGAAAGCAGCTGTGACGAGACCGCCGCGGCTGTGGTGGAGGACGGCAGAACCGTGCTCTCCAATATCGTCGCTTCTCAGGTGGAGGAGCACAAGCTCTACGGCGGCGTTGTGCCCGAGATCGCTTCGCGCAGGCATGCGGAGGCAATCGTCGGCGTGGTGGATGAAGCGATCAAAGCGGCGGATTGCACGCTGGATGATATCGACGCGATCGCCGTCACCTACGCGCCCGGGCTGATCGGCGCGCTGTTGGTGGGCGTGAATTTTGCAAAGGGGCTGTCCTTGGCGACAGGCAAGCCGCTGATCCCGACGCACCACCTGCGCTCCCATATCGCGGCGAATTATATTTCACATAAAGAATTAAAGCCGCCGTTCTTATGTTTGGTCGTATCGGGCGGTCACAGCCATATCGTCGAGGTGCTCAGCTACACCGATATGCGCGTGATCGGAAGAACGCGCGATGACGCGGCGGGCGAGGCGTTCGATAAGGCGGCTCGCGCAATGGGAATCCCGTACCCCGGCGGCGTGGAGCTCGACAAGCTCGCCGAGGGCGGTGACGATTCCGCCTTCCCGATGCCGCACCCGCATGTGGACGGAGCACCCTATGATTTCTCGTTTTCGGGACTCAAGACCGCCGTCATCAATCTGATCCATAACAAACAGCAAAAGGGCGAGGAGATCCCTGTCGCCGATATTTGCGCCTCCTATCGCAAGGCGGTGGTCGGATGCCTGACGGACAACTTCCTTAGAGCCGCCGAGGACTTAGGCTATACGACCCTCGTCACGGCAGGCGGCGTTTCGGCAAACTCCCTGCTCCGTCGGGAGCTTGAACGCTTATGCAAGGGAAAATATACCCTCTATATGCCCGAAAAATCGCTGTGCGGCGACAACGGCGCGATGGTCGGCTCCCAGAGCTACTATGAGTATCTTGACGGCAATATTGCAAAAAGTGACCTCAATGCCGTGGCGACCCTGCCGATCGACAAGAGGGGCTTTTGACGGGAGCTGCCGTATGACCGGGCGGTAACGCCGCTTTTTCAAAGGCTTCTTTGAATATCAACGCCGACGCGGTGTATGACTATTATGATGACAGAAAGTGATCGTGCTTGAAATGCCATACCGATAAATTCTGTCATACTGCTATTGTGAAGTAGGAGCGACGATGAAAAGAGGATTAACCATCCTGATTGCGATAATACTGACAGGCTGTCTGTGCTCATGCGACTTTATCGAGCTGTTCCCGCTCGGCGAATTCCCGCACAGAACGGATGAGACCGTGACGCCGTACCGAGAGGTCGTGCCCGATCATCTGACCTACAGCGAAGGGTATCAGCCTGTATCATCCACATATTCATATGACGCGCTCCCTAAACAGGGAGAAAAACAGCTCTATAAAAAACTCCTCGAAAGCTGCTATGATATCTCGCCGGATAAAACGGAAGAATCCGATCGCTATCCTATGCTGCGGATCGAGCTGAGCGGCTACTCGCTGAGCGAGGCCGAGGTGCGCACCGTGTCCAAGGCGCTGAGCGACGATCATCCCGAGATCTTTTGGCTGACGGGGACGATGGGGTATTACAGCGACGAAGGGATGACGGCGATCCAGATCTATTCGAATTTTTCTCCCGAAGAGGTCAAAACGCGCGTCAACGCCATGCGCGCGGTCGCGAATGAATTCTATGCCACCGTTCCCGACGGACTGTCCGAGCCGGAGCGTGAGATCATGGTGCATGACTATTTGATCGATCATGTCACGTATGATCCGCAGGTCGATACCATCAACCTCGACAATAATAACCCCGATACCTATACCGCTTACGGTGCTCTGGTCAATGGAGTGTCGGTCTGCGAGGGCTATGCCAGAGCCTTTCAAATGCTGCTCAACGGGCTGGGGATCGATTGCGTCAATGTGATTGGCAGAAGTCAGGATCAGATGCACATATGGAACGCCGTCAAGCTCGACGGAGAATGGTACCATGTCGATGTGACCTGGGACGATCAGGAGGAGTCATACGCGCGTCATCTGTATTGCAATGTTAACGAGGATTATTTGCGGGAGGATCACTCGATCTCTCCGTTGTTCGGTCAGCTCGAGGATGACGAGATCAACGGACTCTCGGGCGAATACAGCGCCAGTCTGATGAATATTTATGTCCCCGAATGCACCGCCGACGAGCTGTTTTACTATAAGCTAAAATCGCCCCGCCTGAGGGATTATGACGGCGCGGATGTCAAAAGCGCTATGCTCACCGCCGCCGAGAAGCAGGAGGATCACTTCGTCTTTTATATCGACGAAAATATGGATTATCAGACCGCGGTCACCGAGCTTTTTGTCGATTATCCTCAGCACTTTTTCACTTATATCAGCGCGGTGAACAATTCGCTGAGCAGCTACAGCATCGACGAATCCAACGTCGGCTATATCGCTCACGAGAAAAGCCGTATCGTCGCGGTGGAGCTGCATTACTATTGATCGCAGACTGAGAGAAATACAGAACAATCAGGAGGATATATGATAGCACTGGGTGTAGACCTCGGTCACGCGCGCACGGGGCTTGCCGTATCGGACAAGAGCGGTTTTTTAGCGTCGTCGCTGTGTGTGATCACCGAGTATAACGATGAAAAACTGATACAAAAGATCGCCGACAAGGTGCGGGAAACCAAGGCTGAGATCATCGTCGTCGGCTTGCCGCGCAATATGGACGGCAGTGAGGGAGAGAGCGCTCAGCGTGCCAGAGAGCTCGCCGCAAGGCTGAGTGAGCTGACCGGTGTACCGTATCATATGCAGGATGAGCGCGGCACCACCATCACCGCGCACAACTACTTAAGCGCCGGCAATGTGTACGGCAAAAAGCGCAAGCAGAAGGTGGACGCCGTAGCGGCTTCCATCATTTTGCAGGATTACTTAGACAGTCAAAAGAAATAGACAGAGAGGATCAATTGATATGGAAATGCAGAAACTGCTCGCCGAGATCAACGCGCTCGCGAAGAAGAAAAAGGAAGAAGGGCTCACCGAAGCCGAGCAAAAGCGCCAAAAGGAGCTCTATGCAATTTATCTCAAGGGCTTCCGCGCCCAGGTGAAACAGCGCCTTGATAACGTGGACGTTACCTATCCCGACGGAACCGTCAAAAGCCTAAAGGACGCGATGAAGAAGAAGGACTGATGATTAATGAGGAATGAGGAATGAGGAATGAGGAATTTTGGGAAACGCTGACGCGTTTTATTTGTATAATGACAGTAAAGAAAAAGCGCTCACGACTCTTTGTTAGGAAGTCGTGAGCGCTTTTCTGTATATGATTTTTATTCGTCAGTTATTGGATATGCAGTATTCCGATTGGTCGCTTCCGCGAGGGAGAGGAAGATGAACAGGAACGGGGTGACAATCGGGTTGTAGAGGTTGACCACGGACTGCGCGAGGTAGCAGATCACGGGGCAGATGAAGATCAGAGCCGTCGGATCGTTCTTAGCGGTTTTGATCGAGCGGACGATCACCGAACCCATCACGCCGAGATACGCCGCCAGTCCCAACACACCCTGTGTGAGCAGATAGTTGATGAACTCATTATGAGCACAGTCGGTGGAGCTGTCGCCGAAGCGGGATGACAATTCGTTAAAATGCGGCTGAAATACATAATAGGCGGTGTCGGGGCCTGTGCCGAACAGAATCTGCATCGGCTTGAATTTGCCGAATTCCTCCAAGCCGACGCGCCACATAAAGCCGCGGTGCGTGCCCCAGTAATCGTCAAATCGGAGCAGCTTTTTAAAGCTGCCGATATCGGTCTTGCGATCGATAAAGCTGAAATAGATAAACGCCGCCAGTGCTGCTATTATTCCGATAAGGAATAATACAGAAAAGGTGATCGTCAGCGCCTTTGCGGGATAACGTGCTTCGAGCTTCTTTTCAAAGACCATGATCAACAGATACAGCAGGCAGCATACCGCGATCGGCAGGAACATCAGCTTGTTGTAGATCAAAAAGTGCTGCATGAACTCAAAGCCCTTGTTATGGTCGCCGATAAGCAGCGCAAAAACCCACAGCACCTTGCCCGAGATAAACAGGATCGTCAGCGCCAGCAGATAGCGCTTGAGATAGGTAAAGCTGCGTGCGCAGAAGATCGCCGTCACGGGCAGGATGACCAGCAGTCCGAGGATGTCGGAGGTGGAGTCCGCACACAGCAGACCCGAGTAGGCGAACAGGATCGAGATCCCCGCGACGATACGGAGCGCTTTGCTCTCAGCAATCACGAACAGCATCACGGCGGCGGGCAGGAAAATGCACATAAATGCCGCGATGATATTCTTATTGCCGAGGGTGGAACCGAAATCGTCGATAGTCGCCGCGTCATAGCCGTCGAGCAGACCGAACGGATCGATATAGAAGAAGTTGAGCACCGTTAACAGCGCGATGATCGATGACGTCACCAAGAATATGATGAAAACATAATCCTTCTTCACATAGTTGCGCGTGATAGTAAAGTACATCATCGTGTAGAGGAATAACAGCAGTAAGCCGTTGTTGCGGCTGTGAATGGCGGCACTTGTGAAGGGGTTCGGGCCGAGCAGCGCCTCATTCGGGTGCTCCGTCATCAAGGTGGAGATCACCGCAAATCCGAGGAAGCACAGCATGCAGATATCGGTCACCGACAGCGGCGTAAGTAAAGCGGCTTTGTTGCCTGCGCGCACCTCGTCCTTGTAGCTGAATAGCATACACAAGCCTGTCGAGATGACAAAAATGACGGTTGCAATCAAATAAAAGAAGTATTTGTCCAGCCGAGCGTGCGCGTATTGCTCCGAGAGAAACAGCGGAAAGAAGCTGAACATAAGCGCCAGATAGTAGTTGACCAGCGAGTTCTTGACGGCATATTTCGGCAGCCCTTTTTGTACAGCGGTTTGTGATGGTTTCTGTAATGTTTTCATATATAGATTATCCTTTATAGAAAATTCCTACCCTATCGTAACGCAAAAGGGTAGGAATGTCAATCATCATTTGGTTTTGCGGCGGATCAGGCGTACCGCGTTGAGGATGCAAATCAGGCAGACGCCTGTGTCAGAGAATACCGCCAGCCACAGCGGCGCGATATTCATGATGGCGAGGAGGATGATCACCGCTTTGACGATCAGCGAGAAGGTGATGTTCATCTTGACGGTGGAGAGCGTTCTGCGGGCGATGCGTACCGCGCTGGGGAGAGAGCCGAGGTTCTCGGAGCTGAGCACCATATCGGCGGATTCGATCGCCGCGTCGGAGCCGAGCCCCATCGCGATGCCGCAGGTGGCGCGGCTGAGCACGGGGGCGTCGTTGATGCCGTCGCCGACAAAGGCGCAGGTGCCGCATTCGTCGATCAGCTTCTCGACGGTCTTGACCTTATCCTCGGGCAGGAGTTCACTGTGCACTTCGTCAAGCGCCAAGCCCTGCGCGACGTTTTGGCAGGATTCCTTTTTGTCGCCCGAGAGCATGACGGCCTTTTGGATGCCGAGCGCTTTGAGCTCCTTGAGCGCGTCGGGCGCCTCACTGCGGATATGCTCGCTGAGCGTGATGACGCCGATCTCCTTATCATTGAGCTGTACCGAGATACCGGGATTATTCTCGCGCTTACAGACGGTGATCGTATCACTGCCGCGTAGGGCGGTCACACCGTGGGAGCTGATTTCTCTGTGTCCGTTTAATTCTTCTACAGAAATATGATGCGCTTCACAATAGGAGCGTAAAGCATTTGCTACAGGGTGAGCGGAATGTGCTTCCGCCGCCGCGGCTAATGCGGCGATCTCGGTTGCTGTGTAAGGGTCTGTCGGATAAATTTCTTTTATAGAAATTTGATTGTCGGTGATCGTACCGGTTTTGTCAAAGGCAAACGCCTTGGCGTTAGCGATCGCCTCGACAAATCTGCCGCCCTTGATCAGCACGCCCTCCTTGCTTGCCGCGCCGATACCGGCGTAGTAGGAGAGAGGCACGGAGATGACGATCGAGCACGGACAGGACGCGACCAGGCATACCAGCGCCTTGTGGATCCATCCCGCCCAGTCGCCGGTGATCAGTGAGGGGATGATGGCGATGATAAGCGCCAGCCCGATCATCACGGGGGTGTAGACTGCCGCAAATCGGCTGATCAGCTTTTCGTGGTTGCCCTTATTCTTGGAGCTTTCCTCGACCAGTTTGACGATGCGCGTCGCCGCGCTGTCGGCATAGGCTTTAGTGGTTCTCAGATACACGGTGTTGTCGCTGTTCATCATGCCGCTGAGCAGCTCGGTGCCGACGGTCGCGTCAACGGGCTCCGATTCACCCGTCAGGGAAGAGGCGTCGATCGAGGTGCTTCCCTCTGTGATGATTCCGTCCAAAGGCACACGCGTGTGCGGCGGGATCTCGAGGATCGTGCCGATCGCGACATCCTCGGCACGCGCTTCACGGCTCTTGCCGTTCTCAACAATGTAAGCGACGTCAGGACGGATATCCGCCAGCTTGCGGATATCGCGGCGGGATTTTTCGACCGCCTTATCCTCGAGCAGTTCACCGATGCCGAACAGCACCATGACTGCCGCGCCCTCGACGAATTCGCCCAGCACCATCGCCGCGATGACGGCAACGGTCATCAGGGTGGTCTCGTCGATACGGCGCTTGAAGCCGGATTTGACGCCCTCGATGACAACGTCATAGCCCGCGAGTACAGCGGAAATGATGCTCAGAATGTTGCAGAGTAATACATTCGTTTTGAGGATATGCAGGATAAATGCCGCGATAAACAGAACCGCCGCGATACTCAGCAGAATGAGCTTGACCTTGCCGCCCTCGAGACCGTCCTCATGGTTGTGCTCATGTTCGTGATGGTCGTGGTCGCAGCATCCGTCATGACATTCGTGATCGTGTTCATCGTGTGCGTGATGGGTATGTTCGTCCTTTGGCACGACGGTCACGCCATCCTCGACCGAATCAACGATCTGCTGTACCTCGTTGCGGATATCCGCTTCATCGGTATGGATCTCCAGCTCCAGTGTGGCAAAGGAGAATCGCACATCGCCGTATCGTTTTTCGAGCTTTGCTTCTATTTTCGCCGCACAGTTCGCGCAGTGCAACCCTTCCAATATAAATTCGTGTTTCATATCATCACTCCATGATGTGCTCGAGACCCATCTCAAAAATCTTTTGGATATGTTCATCCTCGAGGGAATAGTAGCTCTGCTTGCCCTCGCGGCGTACCTTGACGAGGTTCTCCTGTCTGAGCACGCGGAGCTGATGGGAGACGGTGCTCTGCTCCATGCCGACGATATCCGCGATACAGCATACGCTCAGCTCCTTTTTGAACAGCGCGCACATGATGCGGATGCGGGTGGAGTCGCCGAACACCTTGAAAAAGTCCGCTAACTCAAACAGCGTATCGGCGTCGGGCATATTCTCTTTGATCTTTTTGACGATATCCTGATGATCTTCGTGTGCCATAGATGCCTCCAATAAACAGGGGTTATCGAGGGAAGGGAACCCTCCGGCGCTTGACACGCGTGTCAGCGCCACCTCCCTTAGGAAAGGGAGACTTTTTGTGTTTACATAGAAATGTTTCAAAGTCTGAACACATGAACAATTATTCATATGTATCATTATATTACTCCTCTTATCAGAATATGTCAATAGATTTGTTGAATTATTTTGAGTTTTCGGTTATAATGGGAGCATCTTGAATTTGGAAGTGGTAGTAATGTTTGTTATTTTTGATATGGACGGGGTCATCTTCGACTCCGAACGCGTGTATATCGACGCGTATAAAAAGCTCGCGCCTAAGTATGGGCTGACCGATGTGGAGGCGGTGCACAAGGCATGCATGGACAGCATCGGCGCGACCCGCGTTAAGACGAGGGAGATTTTCTTTGAATATGTGGGGCATGAGTTCGATTATTACGCTTATCGCGAGGATGTGCAGGAGGAGCTGAACAAGACGGATTATGAGCTCAAGCCCGGGGTGTTTGAGCTGTTCGATTGGTTGAGGGAGCAGGGCATCCATACCGCGCTTGCGTCCTCTACCCGTGAGGTGAGCGTGCGCAAATCATTGGGCAAGGTCGATCTGATCCCGTATTTCGATACGCTCGTCTGCGGCGATATGGTCAGCCATTCTAAGCCCCACCCGGAGATATTTCTCACCGCTGCCGAGCGATTGGGAGCTGATCCAAAGGATTGCTATGTGATCGAGGACAGCTACAACGGCATCCGCGCCGCCCATGCCGCAGGGATGCACCCGATTATGGTGCCCGATATTTTGCAGCCCGACGACGAGATCAAGGGGCTCGCCGAGGTCGTTTTGCCGTCGCTCTTTGAGGTGAAGGAGTATTTGGAGAAGCAGGAATGAAACATGAGATGAAACTCGCTTTGGAGCCGTTCGATATGATCGCTGACGGCAGGAAGACGATTGAACTCCGACTGTATGACGATAAGCGTAAAAAGATCAAGTTAGGAGATGAAATACAATTTATTTGTATTGAGCCGCCGCATAACACGCTAAACGCTACGGTTATCGGGTTACATCGATATAATTCTTTCTTAGAATTATACAATCATCTTGATCTGTTGAAATGCGGCTATACCGAGAAAGATATTGATTCTGCAAAACCAGAGGATATGAATTTGTATTACTCTAAAGAACAGCAGGAAAAATACGGAGTGGTCGGGATAGAATTGAATATAGTGAGATAAAAAGTCAGCCGCTTCGGTTTCCCGAAGCGGCGTTTTTGTGTGAAATAGTTATTCAGTTAACGAAAACGTATGACACGCCGTTGATGACGTTATTGTGAAATAACGCTTTGTAAAAGGCGGACAAAAGATCCCGCGGATCAGAGCCAGTTCATGGTGTCTTCGTAGACGTTGATGTAGTCCTGAGCGGAGCGCTCCCAGCTGTTGTCGCTCATCATCGCGCGCCACATTAGCTGATGCCAGCCTTCGTTGTCATAGATACCGGCGAGCGCGCGCTTGACCGCGTTGCACATATCGGCGATATCATAGTTGCGGAAGGTGAAGCCGTTGCCGTAGTTGTCAGCGCTGTCGAATACGCTGTCCTTCAAGCCGCCGACCTCGCGGACGACCGGGATGGTACCGTAGCGCAGGGCGATCATCTGAGACAGACCGCAGGGCTCCTGCTTACTGGGCATCAGGAAGATATCCGCGCCGGAGTAGATCTTGCGCGCCAGTTCGGGAACAAATCCGTGGCAGGTGACGACTCTGCCGGGATAGAACCACTGCATATCGCGGAAGAAGTTCTCGTACTCTTCATCACCGGAGCCGAGGATGACAAACTGCATGTTATTGTTGTTCAGCAGATCGGGCAGACCGCCGCGGACGAGGTCGAGACCCTTGTGGGCGACCATACGGGTGACCATGGCGACGATCGGGATCGACCAGTTCTGCTCGAGCCCTAAGCGCTCCTGCAGTCTGCGCTTGCATTCGCCCTTACCGGACATATCTTCCTTAGTATAGTTGCAGTAGATCTGATAGTCGGTAGCGGGGTCGTAGCTCGCCTGATCGATACCGTTGAGGATACCGCAGAGCTTGTAGTGATTCGCGTTCAGCGCGTGATGCAGACCGTGGCTGTACCACGGATCCTTGATCTCCATCGCGTAGGTGGGGGATACGGTGTTGACGCGGGTGGAGCAGAAGATCGCGCCCTTCATCATGTTCAGCTTGCCGTCCATCTCCAGGATCTTGGTCTCTGTGGGCGGAATACCGACGCATTCGGTGTTGACCTCCCAGCCGTACTTGCCCTGATACTGGATGTTGTGGATGGTAAAGAGGGACTTGATGTTGTAATACCACGGATTCTTGCTGTAGAAGAGATAGTAGTAGACGGGAACCAGCGCTGTCTGCCAGTCATTGGTGTGGATGAGATCGGGATGGAAGTCGATGTAGGGGAGCATCTCGAGGATGGCGCGGGAGAAGAACGCAAATCTCTCGGCGTCATCATAGAAGCCGTACAGCTTATCTCTCTTGAAGTAATATTCGTTGTCGATGAAGTAGTAGGTACAATCGTTCCAGCGTGCCCAGAACAGACCGCAGTACTGATGTCTCCATGCGACCGGAACGGTGAAGTTGGTGATGAAGTTCATCTGGCATTTGAGCTCATAGGGAATGGTGCCGTACAGCGGCATAACGATACGGCAGTCATGACCCTTGCGGCACACGGTATGGGGCAGAGAACCTGCTACGTCGGCAAGACCGCCGCTGCCCGCAAACGGATTCGCTTCGCTCGCGCAATAAAGGATTTTCATATAGTTACCTCCTGAAAGTATAGGTTATAAAAATAAATGAGCGTTCCATATCCTTCCCCTTTGAGGGGAAGGATTTTGTGTTATACGATGGATCGCTTTGCGATATACATCGGATAGTTCACGGTGCCCTGCAGCTTGGAGCCGCGGCTGACGTTGACGTCCTTATCGACGACCAGATTGATCAGCTGGGCTTTGTCGCCGATGATGCAGTCCTGCATGACGATGCAGTTCTTGATGACAGCGTCGTGACCGATGTAAACGCCCTTCGAGATGATGGAATTCTCGACGATACCGTTGATGACGCAGCCCTGCGCGATCAGCGAATCCTTCACGTTGCAGTTCAGACCGTAGCGGGAGGGAGCGTCGTCGCGCACCTTGGTGTAGATGGGGCGCTTGTAATCAAAGAGCTTGTAACGGGTATCGCGATCCATGATCTTCATGTTCGCGTCATAATACTCCTTGACGGAGCCGATGATCTCGCAGTAGCCCTCGAGCTCATACGCGTAGACTCTGTGGCGGTCGAGGGACTTTTGCAGCACGTCGCGGACAAAGCTGTATTTGGATTCACTCATCGCCTGGCGAACCAGCGCCATGAGCACGGTTTTCTTCATCAGCATGATGCCGATGTCGAGATTGCTGACGCTCTCGTCGATGGGGGACGCCATGATCTTGGTGACCTTGCCGTCGTCGTCTACATCGAGGATGCAGCGGAAGTCATCGGTGATTTCCTTGACGACGCGCTTGGTGTAGACAAAGGTGATATCGGCGTGGTTCTTCTCAGCAAAGCGGAGCACCTTACTGTAGTCCATGTTGTGCACGCAGTCGGAGGGAGAGATCAGGATATAATCCTCATCGCCGTGCTCGATGTAGCCGTGTAGGTTGAAGATGGTCTCGACTAAGGAAGCGAAGCTGTGCTCACCGTAAGGCGGCAGGATGCTCAGACCGCTTCTGCGGCGAGCGAGATCCCACGCCGAGCCCGAGCCGACATGATCCATCAGGGACATGAAGTTGGATTTTGCAACGATACCGACATTGTTGATGCCGGAGTTGCTCATATTGGAAAGCGGGAAGTCGATCAGACGATACTTGCCGCCGAAAGGAACGGAGCCGGTGGTACGGTAAGCGGTCAACTCGGGCAGGTTCTTTTCATTTGTATTCGCAAAAATCAGACCTAATACTCTGTTGTTAGCCATGCTTACACCTCCATATCTTGATCGATCATTGCTTTGCAGGGAACGGTCACGCCCTCGCCGATCTTCAGGCCGTCGCCGATGACGGTGATGCCCCAGTCGTCACGGTTCTCCATCTCGGTGGGAGCCGCGCCGATCTTGGCGTTCCTGCCGATGGTGGTATTCTCGGCAATGATGGAGAATTCCACGTGAGCGCCGTCCTCAATGACAACGCCGGGGAAGAGGATCGAGGAGTTGATCACCGCGTCCTTGCCGATGATAACGCCGGGGAAGATGATGGAGAATTCCAGCTTGCCGTCGATATTGCAGCCGTCGGAAACCATGGAATTCTGGATCTCACCGGTCTCGCCGATATGATGCGGCGGCATCATCGGATTGCGGGAGTAGATGTTCTTTAAGTCGAGCTGAACCTTGGGGTCGAGCAGATCCATGTTCGCCTCCCACAGGCTGTCGATGGTGCCGACGTCCTTCCAGTAGCCTTCAAACGGATAGGCGACCATCTTCTCGCCGGAATTGAGCATCAGCGGCAGGACGTCCTTACCGAAGTCGTTGTGCGAATCGGGGTTCTGCGCGTCCTTGATCAGATATTCTCTGACGGTCTTCCATGTAAAGACATAGATGCCCATCGAGGCATTGGTGCTCTTCGGGTGCTCGGGCTTCTCTTCAAATTCATAGATCGAGTTGTCCTCGTTGGTGTTGAGAATGCCGAAGCGCGACGCCTCTTCCATCGGTACGTCCATCGCGGCGATGGTGCAGGCGGCGTTATGCTCCTTGTGGAATTCGATCATGGCGGCATAATCCATCTTGTAGATGTGGTCGCCGGAGAGGACAACGATGTAATCGGGATCATAGCGGTCTACAAAGCCGATATTTTGATAGATCGCGTTAGCGGTACCGGAGTACCAGTCGGAGCCCTCCTTGGACTCATAGGGCTGTAAGCAGGTGACGCCGGAGTGGATGCCGTCCAGATCCCACGGCTGACCGTTACCGACATATTCGTTGAGTTCGAGCGGCTGATACTGGGTCAGAACGCCTACCGCCTCGATACCGGAGTTGATACAGTTCGACAGGGGGAAGTCGATGATTCTGTATTTGCCTCCGAAGGGAACAGCGGGCTTGGCGATCTTCTTGGTCAGAACGCCGAGGCGGGAGCCTTGGCCGCCTGCCAGCAGCATAGCCACAACTTCTTTTTTAGGTATCATGTGTTTCCTCCAAATATTCAGTGCAGAGCCCCGA
>OCVV011235624.1_pt1 | contig 13539 bp, 15 predicted proteins | sample 1539721 | NCBI WGS metagenome assembly OCVV01 (sample SAMN02144230, study PRJEB22623) | gut metagenome | biome: sheep rumen | host: Ovis aries | place: New Zealand
GATTGCTGCTTGAGCATCCTCACCATTATTAAATACTGTTACTTCATAGCCTTCTTTTTCAAAATATTTCTTTGTTAAGGCAGAAAGATTAACCTCATCCTCTACTATTGCAATTTTATACATAAAACCACCGATCCCTTTCTTAAATTATACCCCATTAAACGATAAAGAACAACCACTGCTGGTTGTTCCTTATACAATTGAAAGAGTTATAAGTTTCTTATCCAAAGACATATCCATAATAGGGAAATAGATATTTGTCTTTTTTTAAGACAAGATAATTATACTCGAAAATTTATGTATTTTTATAAGATAATTGTGTGAAATGTTGGAAGATTAGTTATCTTCGTACATATCCTCATAGTCATCCATGTATTTGTTATACTTATCCTCTTTGAAGTCATCATCAGAATCAAGATCATCGTCTTCAAGATCGTCTTCGTCATATTCTTCATCGTCTTCACGATCATCATCGAATTCATCCTCGTCTTCATCTTCATCCTCTGTAGATTCTTCATCTTCCTCATCAGATTCTTCATCTTCTTCATCAAGACTTAATGAATCTTCGTAATCATCGATATCTTCGTCTTCATCATCCTCATCAACATAATCAGCTGTGTTGAATGCTGAACCATCCTTTTCGAATTGTTCAAGTGGTTGATTTAACTTAAGATCCCAATTGTCTTCACCCATATATACAAATTTAGAGCTAGTTGTAATATCAACATATAATCTAGCAGCTAAACTTTTCTTTTCATCATCCTCTAAACCTTTGCGGTTTAATACCTCTTGGATTAATTCATAAATATTAATTGGTGCGTTCTTTTCTTCTACGATTTTAACTGCAACCTCTAATAATGATAATTCAGAATAATTTTCCATGCTTATCCTCCAAAAATTAAATGCTATTATATTTTACTTAAAATATTTATATTTTTCAAGTATTTAATTAAACAATATCCACAATTTCTCTCGATTAACTTCATCATTTTCAACAAATAATGAATATTCGGCATAAATTTCAGCTTTAGTTATAACTAATTTGTGGGTTTTAGAAATGAAATCAAATTCAAATCCCATATCATTTTTATAATTTCCAGCATTTGTTTCATCAGGTGACAAATATAGCTCCATATTTGTCTTTCCAGACCTGATAATTGCTAAAAAATCATCCTTATATGATATGAAAACAGTAGTTTCTTCTGCTGATTCATCATTAAATGAATAAATTCCATTTTCATAATGATATTCAGTAGTAAATTCTGTTAAATTTCCTTCTCTATCTATACTTTTAAATTTTACATTCATTAGTATTCTCTTCTACCCTCTAGTGCCTTTAAAACTGTCATTTCATCAGCATATGATAGGTCTCCTCCAACAGGTAAACCATGAGCTATTCTAGTTATTTTTATATTGTAACTAGCAAGAAGCTCCTTTAAATATCTTGCTGTAGTTTCACCCTCAATTGTAGCATTTGTGGCTAAAATTACTTCATCAATTTCACCGTTTTTAGCTTTTTCTAGTAATGAATCTATGTTTAAATCATCAATAGCTATTCCTTTAGAGAAGGAAATAGCTCCATTTAATACATGATAAATACCACTATATTCATTAACCTGTTCAAGCTTTAATAAATCTTTAATTGATTCTACTACCATTATTTGTCGCTTATTTCTAGTTGAATCGCTACAAATATTACATAGTGAAGACTCTGTTATATTTCCACATGATGGACAAATATGTATATCCTTTTTCAAGCTAATTAAAGCATTTGTAAAATCAGTTATATCTACTTCATCCATATTGAAAAGTGTGTATAATGCATATCTTTCTGCAGTTCTTCTACCTACAGATGGAAGCTTAGTATAGCATTCAATTAGATTTTCTAAAGATTTTGGATATTTATTCATATTAGAATAAACCCATTCCTCCGCCGAAGCCGCCTAATAGCTTTTGGCTTTCTTCTTCAATCTTTTTATTAGCGTCATTAATAGCTAAAACAACCATATCTTGAACCATTTCAAGATCATCTGATGCAGCCTCAGGATCAATTTTTACTGAAACTACTTCATGGTTTCCTTTTACTTCAACTGAAACTACTCCACCACCAGCTGTGCCAGTAAATACTGTAGCTTCTAGCTTTTCTTGAGCCTCCATCATTTGTTTTTGCATTTTTCTTAATTTCATCATTTGTTGTTGATTCATTTTTTATTCCTCCATAATTTTTAATGTATTTTCTTCAAAAAGGGTACTAATTTTTTCTTCTAATGTATCCTTTTCTTTTTTCGGTTCTATTCTTCTCTTTACACCAATTCTTATATTTGCAAGCTCTGGCTTAGGATTATCAATCTTATTATATTTAGCCTTATAATCCTTGATAATTTCAGACCATGTCTTTGATGGTATACATATATAATCCTTTATTGAAACTCCAGCTTCATTAAATACTTCTATAATCTTTAAATAATTTTCATATGACATTACTCTATTACAGAAGCTTAAATCCTGAAGCTCTACAATAAAGGCATCATCTGATACTGCAACAATTTTTCCTCTTACTAAAATTTGGACTGCGAACACATTTGATTGTTCTGAAATTTTACTCCATACACTCATAAGTGCTTCACGCTTGCTTCTTGATGCATTATTGATTATTTTTTCAACATCCTTAATGTTAATTTCGTCTGGATAATCAATATTTTCATTATTTTCTACTACAACATTTTGTTGTGGTTGTGATACACTGATTGTATTATCATTAACTATAACATTTTGTTCTGTTTTTTCAATTTTTGTTTGTTCAGGTATTGGCTTCTCGATTTGTGGCTCATTTTGAACCATTTTTTCCATATTTTTGGCTTCCTCAACCTGTCTTCTAACTTGTTCTAAATCAATTTGAGATTGGAATGATGTAGATCTTGTTTGAACTGGTCTATTATTTCTAAAATCACCTTTTGATATTTGATTTGACAATAGATTAACAGTTTTTTCTAGACTTTCAATTCTATCAACTAAATCTGCTTCATTATTAAGCTTAATATCATTCATCTTTAAAATTGCCAACTCAAGATAAGCTCTCTTTTGAGTTGAGAATCTCATTTGATTTAATGTATCATTTAAAATATCTATCCATTGATAAATAATTGCTTTCGAAATATTATTTGCTAAGCTAATGAATTTTTCATTCTTATACATTAGCTTATCCTCTAATACAGCATTATTTTTAAATAGAAGTACATCTCTTAAGAATAATATTGTATCATTTACGATTCTAGGTACCTCTTTACCTTCCTTTATGATATTATTTAATATCATAACTGCATCAGTTTCATTCTCGCTTCTACAAGCTCCTAATAATTCAATTATGTTTAAATAATTAACATTTCCTGATACAGCAAGGACATCATCAATGTCAATTTCATCATTTACACTATAACTAATACATTGATCAAATAATGATAAAGCATCACGCATTCCACCTTCAGCAGAAGCGGCAATTTGAGCTAATGCCTCATCAGTGATTTTAACATTTTCCTCATTTGCTACAATCTTTAATCTTCTCAATATATCAGTTACTGAAATTGCTTGGAAATCAAATCTTTGACATCTAGATAAGATTGTATTTGGAATCTTATAAGGTTCAGTTGTTGCTAAAATAAATATAACATGCTTAGGTGGCTCTTCCAGTGTCTTTAATAAAGCATTGAAAGCAGAAGCGGATAGCATATGAACCTCATCTATAATATAAACCTTATATTTACCTTCAGCAGGTAAAAATTTAACAGTTTCTCTTAAGGCTCTAATGTCATCAGCACCATTGTTAGAAGCAGCATCTATTTCAATAACATCTGAAATAGTTCCCTTTTGAATTCCTTTACATATATCACATTCACAACATGGTTCACATGTTGGACCGTTTACACAATTCATAGATTTAGCCATTATTTTGGCTAAAGTAGTTTTTCCTGTACCTCTAGGACCACAAAATAAATAGGCATGAGCTACTTTATTAAGTTTTATTGCATTTTGAAGTGTTTTTATAATGTGCTCTTGACCAACAACTTCAGAAAACTTCTGAGGTCTATATGCACGATAAAGCGCCATATATGCCATATTAATTGCCTCCTAATCTAAATAATAAATATGTTTTATGCCATCTTTATATATGTGATAATAGCTGATATAGCAATCTCCACTACATATTAAATCATAAATAGTAGTAGCAAAGCCATCCTTATTTAGGTTTACACCAATTTCTCTAAATGATTTAGATATTATATCACTACAATAAGATGAATTAATTGTATTGAATATAAATGAATAATTATATGGATCACCAATATAAGAAGCACATATTGATTGAACCTCTTTTCTTTGGCTATCAGTCATTTTTACTCTCAATCCTATTACTTCAGTAAATGGACCTTCATCAGCCCAATAATCATTGGGAAATATTTCAGCATTATTCTCACCAGGATTTAATCCTGTTGCCTCAATAGAAGTAACATTTTCAGTGATTTGTTCGATTTGATAATCTCTATAAGTACTATTAACAAAAGCGGCATGTCCTCCCGCAAAGAAAGTAACGACACCACTTACTAATGGATTAAATAATGTAGCTTGACATGATACTAATATATCATAGCTAGTTCCAGGGTAGACAAAAGAACCATCTGTAGTAAAGGCTTTTTTGGTTTCATCGGATTCAATCCTGTAAAATTTTACAGATGCGTCTGATATATCCTCCTGATATGTTGCCCTGGATTTGAATTCTTCGACCAAAATAACCTTATAAATATTTTTAGTTGTAGTAATTGTTACGCCCCATATTACTAAAAATAATAAAAATGAGCCTAACATTTTTAAGGTTATTTTTAAAATTCGCTTCATAGTATTATTTTATCATAAATAATAAAATAAGTGAATAAAAAGTAGTAGAAGAATGCATAATAAAAACCTAGTTAAATAACTAGGTTTAAATCATATTATTTTTAGTTTTTCTTTGGCTTAATAACGATTGCTCTTTCTTCGCCTTCACCCTCAGATTCAGTATAAACATCATGCCAATCACTTAATTTTTCATGGATAACACGACGTTCAAATGAATTCATATGAGGAAGCTTAACCTCAACCTTAGTTTTAGCAACTTCCTTTGCAGTTTTAGTAGCTAAAATTTCTAATTGACGAGCACGATTAGCACGATATCCACCAATATCTAAAGTTACAACAATATGATCTTTAGTATATGATGAAATTAAGCTTCTAACTAATAGCTGAATTGCTTCTAAAGTTTTACCCTTAATACCAATTAATAATGAATTTTCATAAGAATCAATAATGTAATGAATTTCAGTTTCATTATTTACGCTTCTAGCTTCAATTTGATAACCAATACCCATTGTTCTTAAAATTCCTTCTAGGAATTTCTTACCTTCTAAAGTAAGATTAATATCTACAACAGCTTCACAATTTAATCCTTCAGGTAATTCTCCTAAAACATTAATGAAAATCTTCTCACTTGATATATGTAATTTTTCAACAGCAATAGCTTGAGCTTCTTCCATATTTTTTGCGATAAATTCAACTTTCTTTTGCATAATTATCACCCTATTATATTATTCTTTTTTTGTTGTTTTTCATAATTGCGCTCATTTATCAATCTACCAATTTGAGTTTGGCCTATTTGATAAACTCCACCAATTAACCAATAAATACCTAAAGAAGTACTAGATAATGACATGAATACGAACATAACATTCATAATGATCATCATCCACTTCATTTGATTTTGTTGTTGAGATTGCTTTTGATTCTTAACATCATTGTATTTTTTCTGATATTTTAATGGTCTTTGTCCTAATTTTTGTTGTAGGAATGTAACACCACCAAATAATAGAGCTACAACTAAACCGAAAATCTTATCCTTTACATCAGTTGCACTAAAGAAAGAAGTTGTCATTTCAAATATACCAAATACCTTTGTATTGTGTAGTGCAAAATCACCAGCTACAGTTACAGCTACTGCAGGATTTGTAGAAATTGTCTTTGTGGCATTAACTCTTTGTACAACTTCATACATCGCCATGAATATTGGGAATTGAAGGAACATAGTAGTAATACATCCGATAGGATTAATATTATTTTTCTTATATAATGCCATTGTTTCTTGTTGCATCATTTGTTGGCTACGTTGGTCATTTTTACCAGCATATTTTCTCTGAATCTTAGCCATTTCTGGTTGTAATAACTGCATTTTTAAGCTCATTCCATTTTGTTTAGAATAAATTGGCCATGCAGCTGTTCTTACAATAATAGTAGTAAAGAATATACCCCAGAAATAAGAATTACCTAGAGCCTTTCCAATATTAGAACATACCCAGGCAATTGGCCATGAAAGGATATTAATTGGCCATGCTAATAAGGAAGAACCAAAACCTTTACCATCATTCCACATGTCGATCCATTCTCTGGCATATGAAGTATAAGGCTTAGAATACCAGTTTTTAGCATCAACTCTACAGCTTGCTAAAACAAAAACTAATACTCCTAAAAATAATACAAGTACAAATTTATATCTGTTCTTATATAGAAATTTAGTCATTTTTTTCTCCTTACAATAATTTTTGCTTATTAAATAGATATTCCAACTGAGACTTCATAGTATTAAAATCAATTTCTAATACCTTAGGTCTAACAATTATAAAAACATCTGTGTTAGAATCCAAATTAAGATTAAGATTATCTATTATTGCAGTAACCTGTCTCTTAATTTTGTTTCTTAAAACAGCGTTACCTATTTTTTTTCCTACACTAATCGCATATCTAAAATGGCTGGTTTCTGGATTTGTTCTTTTATATAATGTAAAATACTGATTTGATGAGTATTTTTTATTTTTTAAAATCAATTCGATTTCTTGATTTTTCTTTACGCGATACTGTTTTTTCATAGAATATCCTAAATTGAAATAAAAAATACGACCAAAAATAAGATTTATTGTTCTGGTCGTACTAGTTATTACAATATAATTATTCAATTATTATGCAGTTAATTGTTTTCTGCCTTTTTTACGTCTAGCAGCTATAACTTTTCTTCCGTTTTTAGTAGCCATACGAGCACGGAAGCCATGAGTTACTTTTCTTTTACGCTTATTAGGTTGATAAGTTCTTTTCATAGATTACATACCGCCTTTCTTAGAAACCATGCTGTTTTATTGTATCAAAAAGTCTCATAACTGTCAACAAAAATATATAGTTTTTTCATAAGAAATTGTATCCTTTATATACATCATTATATATATTATTTAAAAGTCAAAATAATATATAAAAAAATGTTGAAATTTTTAATGCCAAATGTGGATAAAATATGCACACACATATAAACCTGTGGATTTGTTGAAATGTGTAAAATGTGTTGATTTTTAGCCATTTTTTGACCGAGTTATCCACATTTTTAGGTGTTTCTTTTTCCATTTTAAACCAAAGTTATCCACATTTTTGGTGGAAAACTTTTTATTTTATTAATTAAAATTTATGATATTATTAGGGAGAATCGAAGGTGAGAGTTATGGTTGAATATCAGGATTTATGGAATGCAGTTAGAGATGAGCTTGAAAAAGAATTAGCCCCTCAATCATTCCAACAAACTTTTGGGGATGTCAAACGCGTAATTAAATATGAAAATGGTATTATTTATGTTTTAACACCATCTCCATATTCAAGAAGAACAATTAATACAATTTATTATAAAACAGTTAACAGTATGATTAAAAATCATACTAAGGATAATTTAAGATTTAAATTTGTCGCAGAAGATGAAGTAAAAATTGAAAATAAAAAGGTAGTTACAAAACAGTTTTCTAAAAATGACTTAAATCAAAATTTTACATTTGAATCTTTCGTAGTTGGTGATTCAAATAGATTAGCAGTATTGACATCATTAAAGGTAGCTGATAACCCAGGTGTAGTATATAACCCATTATATATCTTTGGTGGTGTAGGACTTGGTAAAACTCACCTTATGCAAGCAATTGGTAATTATATTTCAGAACAAAATATTGATAGTAGAATATTATATGTTCAGGCAAATGATTATTTATCTGATTATACAAGAGCTATTAGAGATAATAATTTAGCTGGCTTTGAAGAAAAATATGAAAATATTGATGTCTTTTTAATTGATGATATTCAAATGCTAACAGATAAAAATCAAACTCAACAACAATTCTTTAAATTATTCAATGATCTAGATAACAAAAACAAACAAATAGTTATTACATCAGATAGACCTGCCGATAAATTAAATGGTTTTATGGATAGATTAACAACAAGATTCGTTAAAGGTGGAGTTGTAGATATCAACCAACCAGATTTTAATCAAAGAGTAAACATTTTGAAAAAGAAAGCTCAAGAATTTTCTCAAGTTCAGGTAGATGATGAAATAATTAATTATATTGCTGAAAATTTTATTAATAATGTAAGAGAGCTTGAAGGAGCTTTAAATAGAATATTCTTGTATTCTGAAATGGATTCATCAAGACCTTTAAATTTAGCTTTAGCTAAAGAAGCACTAGAAATATTATTAAAAAATAAAAAAGTAAATAATGAACAAAATTATGATGATGTATTAAGTGTAATTTCAAGCATGTATTCAGTTTCTGTATCTGATATATTAAGCTCATCAAGAGAAGCTAAATTTACTATTCCACGTCAAATTGCAATGTATATTTTAAAAGAAAGATATAAATTAACATACCAAAAAATAGGAAATATATTAAATGGACGAGATCATTCAACAGTAATGTCTGGATATAATAAAATTTCTGATGAATTAAAATATAATGAAGAATTAAAATTAGCAGTAGATGCAATCCTTAAAAAAGTTTAATAAGCATTGTTTATAAAACTTTATTTTCCACATTTATTATGGTATAATAAAAGGCGTATATATAACGATTTTTGGACTTATCCACTAATCCACATTGCTTATTATAATTATTAAATAAACATTATCTTATTTTTTATTGGAGGAAATATGAATCTAACAATCGAAAGAGAAATCTTACTTGAAAATTTAAATACAATTTCTAGAGGCTTACCTGTTAAATCACCTATGCCTATTCTAACTGGTATTAAGCTATATGCTACAGATACTGATTTATTTATGACATCATCTAATACTGATATTTCAGTTGAGGTTACAATTAATGATTCTTCATTAAATATTATTGAACCAGGTCAAACAGTAGTACCAGGAAGATTCTTTATTGATATCATAAGAAAAATTAATTCAAAGAAAGTTAATTTATTTTTATCAGAAGATAAGATTTTAATTATAAAGGCTGATAGAGGTGAATATAAATTACATATTATGGATCCATTAGATTATCCTAAGATGGATTTTGTATCACAAGAAAATGGTTTAGAGCTTCCAGCTGATTTAATCAAATCAATTGTAAGAGAAACAGTATTTGCTACTGCACAAACTGAAAAGAAGCCTATTTTAACAGGTGTTAACTTTAATCATAACAATGGTAAGCTAGTAATTACTGCAACAGATTCATTTAGATTATCGCAAAAGATTATTACTATTCCTGAATATAAGAATTTTAATATTACAATTCCAGCTAAGTCATTAGATGAATTAGTTAGATCAATTGATAATTATGGTGAAAATATTAAAATTTATTTCTCAATTAATAGAATGCTAGTAGTATTTAAAAATGTATGCTTCCAAACAAGATTATTAGATGGTAATTATCCTGAAACTTCAAGATTAATTCCACAAGAATTCCCAATTGTCTTAAAGTTTAATAAAGATGAACTTGCTGCTGCAGTAGAAAGAGTATCTTTATTATCACCAAGAGATTCTGCAAAGGATAAGGAAATTACATACAGTATTATTAAATTATCAATTAAAAAGGATCGTATTATTGAAATTTCAACAAATAACGCAACAATTGGTGATGCAAAGGAAGAATTAATCCCAACATCAATTGAAGCATCTAATCCAATAACAATTGGCTTTAGCTCAAGATATTTATTAGATTCATTAAAGAGCTTATTATCAACTGAAATTTCATTAAATTTATCTGGTGAAATTAGACCATTCATTATTAAAGGTAATAATGATGCTAATTTAACTCAATTAATTTTACCAGTAAGAATGGAATAATTAATAAAAGGCCAAATGGCCTTTTTATTTTAGAAAATATAAATAGAAATTGGTGAATGGTATGAATGAAAAATTAAAAGAATTTAAACAAATATTAGAAAAGGCAAGAATTTATTCTCATGCCTTAAATATAATGTATTTTGATTTAGAAACAACAGCTCCAAAGGATGCATTAAATAATCAAAATAATACAGTGAATTATTTTTCAAATGAATTATTTAAGATATTAAATAATAATCATGTTAATGAATTGGTTGTTGATTTATACAACAATAGAGAACAATTAGATTATTATGATAAATTATTAATTGAAAAGCATTATGAATCATATTTAAAATCAAAGAATATAACACCTGAATTTGATTTAAAAAGAAATAAAATCTATTCAGATTGTTATATAGCATGGCTAAATGCTAAAGAAAAACAAGATTATAATCTATTTAAAAATGCTTTTAATGATGTAATAAATATTCAAAGAGAAGAAATAAAATTAAGAGAAAATAAATTAGATAATTTATATGATAATATGCTAAATGATTGTGAAAAGGGAATATTAACAAAAGAATTAGATGTATTCTTTAATGATTTAAAAGCTGGATTATTAGATTTAATAAATAAAATTAAATCATCTAATTATAAAATCAGAGAAGATTTTTTAAATAGAAATGTTCCAATTTATAAACAAGAACAATTCTCTAATTATTTATTACAATTAAATGGATATGATCTAAATAGAGGTGTATTAAGAACTACAGAGCACCCATTCACATCTGAAATAGCTGAATATGATGCACGTGTAACAACACATTATTACGAAAATAACGTATTATCTAATATTTATTCAGTTATTCATGAGGGCGGGCATGCGATATTTATGCAAAATGAGCCAAAGGTTGATCATGAGCATTTTTTAAATGATTATATAACTAATGGTATGCATGAATCTGTATCTAGATTTTATGAAAATGTAATAGGTAGATCTAAAGAATATATTCATTTAATCTATCCAAAATTCATTGAAATATTTGATGAATTTAAAGATGTTTCTGAACAAGAATTATATGAGGCAATCAATATAGTTAAACCAAGCTTAATAAGAACAGAGGCTGATGAGGTAACATATGGATTACATATAATAATCAGATACGAAATGGAAAGAATGATTTCAAATAATGAAATCAGTATTGATGAAATACCAAATAAATGGAATGAATTATATTATAAATATTTAGGTGTAAAGCCTAATAATGATTCTGAGGGTGTATTACAGGATGTACATTGGGCAGGTGGATTTGGATATTTTCCAAGCTATGCTTTAGGTAATGCCTATAACGCAATGTATGTTAAAAAAATGAAAGAGGATTTTGATTTATCAAAAGCTATTTTATCAGGTGATTTTAATAAAATAAATAATTGGATGAGAGAAAATATATTTAATGATGCTAATCATTTAACGCCAAAGGAATGGTTATTAAAAATATGTAATAAATCATTATCTGCCAATGATTTCTTGGAATATTTAAATAATAAATATAAAGCTATTTATAAATTTTAATTATGAATGATAAATTATTAGAAAAATTAAGCATATTTTTAAATGATAATCCAAGACAAATAACTATCAATCAAATTAATAAAGTAAATAAAGGTATTCCTGATATTATCGCAATGAAATATTTATTAAAGGAATACCTTGAATTTGATTATGATTATTTAAAAATATTAAATGAATTAGATGATAAGGAATATATTAATAATCCATATTATAAAAATATTAAAATAACTAATAAAAAATATAAAAATTGGTCTATAAAGCTTGCTGAATATAAGCCATATGAATTATTTGTAATGGATAATTTCAAAGAAACAAATAATGAAATATTACCCAAAATTGGTTATTTTAAAAAGCCATACAAATATTTAGCATTATATCAAAACAATAGAATGTGGATGTCTATTACTCCAAACGAAATAAATACAATGAAAAAGGATATTGATGATGCCTTTGGTAATGTATTAGTAGTAGGTGTAGGAATGTTATATTATCCATATATGATTTCAAATAAGGATAATATTAAAAAAATAACTGTGATAGATAATAATCAAGAGGTAATAGATCTAGCTAAAAATCTAATTTTACCTCAATTTGAAAATAAAGATAAAATTAATATAATCAATGCTGATGCATATACGTATCTTGATGATTTAAAAGAAGAATATGATTTTATTTATATCGATATATGGCATGATGTATCTGATGGATTAGAATGTTATAAAAGATTTAAAAAATATGAATCAAAATATCCAAAATCAATTTTTAGATATTGGATTTATGACACAATGAAATTTTATCTAACTGAAAAATAAAGCCAAAATTAATTATTAAAATCAATAATAATATATCAAAAATGCCTTTTATGGCGTTTTTTTATTTTTCATTAGTATTTTATTGATGCTAAGTAAAAAATAAAATAATAGCCAATTTTGTGATAAATTAATTGAAATAACCCCTCCTATATGATATAATCATATAGAAAGAGGGTATTTTCATGAAGCCTATAAAAATATCTACCGAATACATTGAATTACAAATGCTATTAAAAATGGAATCAATAATTTCATCTGGGGGACAAGCTAAATATTTCTTACAGGAAAATGATGTGTATGTAAATAATGTACTTGAAAACCGTAGGGGAAGAAAACTATATCCAAAGGATGTAATTAAGGTTTTAGGAAAAGAATATATTATTGAATAATGATATCTGAAATTAAATTAAAGAGCTTTAGATTATTCGATAATGTAACTTATAAAACTAATAATCAATTAGTAATATTTTCTGGACAAAACGCAGTTGGTAAAACATCAGTTTTGGAAGCAATATATTTATGTTCTTCAACTAAGAGTCAAAGAGAAAATGATATTACGAATTTAGTAAAGGATAATGATGATTTTTTAGTTGTTGAATTAAAGGCAGATAATAATTACAAGGTAGTTATATCTAAAGCTGGAAAAAGCTATTATATCAATAAAAATGAATGTAAAAAGGCATCAGATTTTATTGGCAATTTAAAGGTAGTGTTATTTTCACCATCAGATATTAATTTAATTGATGGTATAAAAGGCTTAAGAAGAAGATTTTTAGATATAGAAATCTCTCTTTTAGATAAAGAATATTTAAGATATTTATCATATTACAAAAAAATATTGAATGAAAGAAATGAAGTATTAAAACAAAAAATAAATGATAAAGCAATCTTAAATGTTTTAACATCTGAATTAATAAAATACCTAAAGCAAATAGCAATAAAAAGAATAGAATTTTTAAATTCATTAAATACCTATTTAGAAGCTATTTGTAAAAATCTAA
>OCVV012865734.1_pt1 | contig 13536 bp, 14 predicted proteins | sample 1539721 | NCBI WGS metagenome assembly OCVV01 (sample SAMN02144230, study PRJEB22623) | gut metagenome | biome: sheep rumen | host: Ovis aries | place: New Zealand
CGCAGAACAAAAGTAACACCCACGTTCAACATGTCGTCCATGACCGACATCATCTTCCTCTTGCTCATCTTCTTCATGATCACGAGCACGCTGGTGTCGCCCAATGCCATCAAGGTGAACTTGCCACAGAGCAAGAAGCAAACCACCACACAGGCAGCGGCACGAGTGATTCTCAGCGTGAACGACAGCAGTCAGGTGGAGATTTATGCTGCCCCCGACGGCGGCGAGGAAATCCGCGTCGATTCCATTCAGGAACTGCCAATGATTTTCGCACAAGCCAAGGGCGACTCTATCGAAACGGACTCAACCACAGAATTCTACGTGTCGCTCTATGCCGACGAGATGGTGCCTTACAAGAACGTGGTGGAAATACTCAACGTGGCAAACGAGAACCATTTCAAGATGATTCTTGCCACTCGACCACCTGAAAAATAGCAATCCAACAATGGAAGAAGAAAACACTCCAAAGAAACGAAAAGCATTAGCTGCTGGCATCAGCCTCGCTGTCCATGCATTGCTTCTGCTGCTCCTTGCCTTCATCACGCTCAAGGCTTCGAAGCGTGAGGAGCATCGCGAGGATGGCATTCCTGTGTTGTTGGGCGAACTGCCCGATGCCGCTGGAATGAACATAGGCGGACTGCCTTCTTCTGACCAGTCGGAGAACCAAGAGGCTGCAACTACCAACGACAACGCTTCGGAAGAAACTGCTTCGGAGTCAACAGTCAAGGACACGCCTACTCCAGCACCAATTCCACGGAAAAGCACCTCTACAACCGAACCAAAGACTTCACCCAAACCAAGCGAGAAGCCTCTCATCACACAGGAGAACGAAAAATCCATAGCAGCCGAGAAAGCCAAGGCTGAAGCCAAGAAAGCCAAGGAAAAGGAAGAGGCTCTGGCACGAGAAAAAGCCAAAGAAGCCGCCAAAGCAAAGGCTGAAGCCGAAGCCAAGCGGAAAGCGGAAGCGGAAGCTATCCGCAAGGCCGAGGAAGCCAAGCGAAAAGCGGAGGAAGAGGCAAAACGCAAGGCGGAAGAAGAGGCTCGCGCCAAGAAAGCAGCCGAGGAAAAGGCACGCGCCGATGCAGCCAAGGCAGCCGCCTCCAGCAAGATGTCGGGAGCATTTGGCAACAACGGCAATGCTGGTAGCAGTGGAAACACCAGCGGAACGGGTAGTCAAGGTTCACGCACGGGCAACTCCAACACTGGAGCCTCAAAGGGAACGGGTGGCACGGGTTCCGCCAATGCTGTTGTTGGCAACAGAAGTGTGAAATATCTGGCAAGACCATCTTATTCCGACCAAACCAATGAAGGAAAAATTGTGGTAGGCATTGTGGTTGACTCAAACGGAAAGGTTGTCAGCGCACAAATCAAGAGCGCAACCACCACGTCCAGTTCACTCCGCAATTCAGCCCTTGAAGCAGCACGTCGTTCCACCTTCTCAGCAGGTAGCAACAACGCTGAATCGGGCACTATCACTTACATTTTCAAGCAACGATAACACTTCTTGTCCTCGTGACAGGAGTTCACATAACAATGGCGCGTACATCGCGCCGTTCTTTTTTATCACAACTTAACCCCCACACAATCCTATGGAAAAGATATATGTGTTTTTCGCCACAGGTTTCGAAGACATCGAAGCTCTTGGCATTATCGACGTTTGCCGTCGTGCAGCACTCCCCGTAGTCACAGTTTCCATCACTGGTGAAAAGGCTGTCCTCAGCAGTCACCACGTGCCTATCGTTGCCGATGCACTCTTTGAGGACATCGACTTCAGCGATGCAGCTCTCATCTTCCTGCCAGGCGGAATGCCTGGAGCCAGCAACCTCTTTGCCCATGAGGGTTTGCGCAAAGTGATTCTTGCTCAGTACGAAGCTGGAAAGCCATTAGGTGCCATCTGCGCCGCTCCATTCGTTTATGGCAAACTCGGACTGCTCCGTGGCAAGAAAGCCACTTGCTATCCTGGCTTCGAAAACGACCTGCTTGATGCCACACCAACAGGCGAACTCGTTGTTCACGACGGACAGTTCTTCCTCGGCAAGGGACCAGCAGCCGTGCTTCGTTTGGGTTACACCATCGTGGAGCATTTCTGCGGAAAGGCAAAGGCTGACGAAGTGTGTGCAGGTATGCTCTATCCTGATGCCATCAACGCTGGTCTCGCATGAACGCCATCATCATCGTAGCTGGTGGAAAGGGATTGCGCATGGGAGGCGACATTCCCAAGCAATTCCTTCCCATCCACGGCAAACCCATTCTGATGCACACCATTGAGCGTTTCCTTGAGTTCGACCCTACTATGCAAATCGTGCTCGTTCTGCCCAAGAACCAACAGGACTACTGGGCAGAACTGTGCCAGCAATATGCCTTCGCCCCAGCCCTCACCATTGCTGATGGTGGAGAAGCACGATTCCATTCGGTGAAGAACGGACTTACCAAAGTACATCCTGACGTGGAACTGGTGGGAGTACACGATGGGGTACGCCCTTTTGTTTCTGTCGAAGTCATTCAGCGTTGCTACGACGAAGCGCGTCGCTCGGGTGCGGCTATTCCTGTGATAGATGTGTTCGAGACCATCCGTCACCTCACGCCAGCAGGCAGTGAGACGGTTCCTCGCAACGAATACAAATTGGTGCAGACACCACAAGTGTTCCAAGCATCCTTACTTCGTCAGGCATACGAGCAGGAATTCACGGAGTTCTTCACCGACGACGCTTCAGTGGTTGAAGCACTCGGACATCAGGTCGCACTCGTCGCTGGCAATCGCGAGAACATCAAAATCACCACTCCTGCCGACCTCAAGTAAAACGTCTTAACTTCTTTTACCCTCACTTCATACTCGCATTTTCTCATGAAACTTCCCCGCAAGGAAACAGTATATGAAGTAATTTTTGGCTTCGAAACCAGAGCTGGAAAACTCTACGACGTATTCCTGCTTGCCATCATCATGCTGAGCATTTTGATAGCACAAGTGGAATCACTCCCAAGCATTCCACATACAGCCAAGAGTGTACTCACCGTCATTGAATACATCCTCACATTCATCTTCACGGTGGAGTATATCGTTCGCATTTGGTGCTCGCCACGCAAGCGCAAATACATCTTCAGCTTTTTCGGCATTGTGGATTTCCTCGCCACCATTCCGCTCTACATCATTTGGATTTTCCCTGGAGCACGCTACATCAGCCAACTCCGTGCCCTCCGACTGCTCCGTGTGTTTCGCATTTTCAAGCTTTTCCAGTTTATCAACGAAGGCTACCTCCTGCTCGTTTCCATCAGGAAAAGCTTCAACCGCATCCTTGTGTTCTTCCTTTTCATCGTAGTTCTCGTGTGCTGCTTGGGCACACTCATGTTCATGGTGGAAGGACGACTCCCAGGCTCCCAATTCACCGACCTCACCACCAGCGTCTATTGGGCTATCGTCACGCTCACCACCGTGGGTTATGGCGATGTCACACCTGTCACACTCTTTGGCAAAATCCTTTCTTCCATCATCATGCTCCTCGGTTACACCATCATCGCCATCCCAACAGGCATCGTGGCAGCCACCGTCATCGACGAGACACAAGACCCCGTCAAGGACGGACGTTGTCCTCGCTGTGGCGAGAAAGTGAACGAAAAGCGAGACACCTATTGCTGGCATTGCGGAGAAAAGCTCTGACAGATACTCACGCATTGTGCTTTAGAACAACAAATGAAAAATCAACAATCCTTGTCAGCAAACGAACTTGGCACAGGGAAAGCCCAGCCTGTGAAAGCATCCCAACGTATCGTCGTTCTCGATGCCCTCCGTGGATTTGCCCTCATGGGCAATAGCACTGGCTAATTATCCCGAATTCACCCTTTGGACATTTCTATCGGAAACAGAACAGACTGAAATGCCTTCTGCACACATCGACAACATCGTGCATTGGCTACAATACCTGCTGGTAGATGGCAAGTTCTACACCATTTTCTCCATTCTCTTCGGCATCGGCTTCTCCATCATCATCACACATGCCATGCAACGCCAGTCCAATGGATTTTCCATTTTCTTTCGGCGCATGACCATCCTCCTGCTCATAGGATCAGAACTCATCAGCCTCATCGTCTTTTCCATCGAAACGCTCCTCTGCTCCTGCTGGCTACGCTTCTTCAACTTCGGGCCACTCGAATGGCTTTGGCGAATGCTTACATACAGAAAATGGTTCCCACTGGTCAAGCACACACAAGCATCAGAAAAAACAGCTTCCGAACAATGATTCGGAAGCTGTTTTTGTTTTGCCCTTAGAGTCTTTTTACAACTGATTGTAGTTGAGAGCGAATGTGTTGCCTTCACTGATGTCGCCAGTAGTGAAGCCCCTGTTGAACCACTTCTTGCGCTGTGCGCTGGTTCCGTGAGTGAACGTACTGGTGTCAGCACGTCCGCGAGACTTCTTCTGCAAGTAGTCATCGCCAATCACGAGAGCCGTGTTGAGAGCCTCTTCCAAGTCGCCCTTCTCCATCGAGCCATAGAGAGCCTGCTCGTCGTGGCCCCAGAGACCAGCAAGGAAGTCTGCCTGAAGCTCAATCTGAACACTCACCTTGTTGGCTTCCTCTTGACTCAACTGGCTCATCTTCTGATGTGCCTTGCCGAGAATACCCAATTCGTTCTGCACGTGGTGACCCACCTCATGAGCAATCACGTATGCCCAAGCGAAGTCGCCATCAGCACCGAGAGAGTTGCGCATTTCGTTGTAGAAACTCAAGTCGATATACACCTTCTCGTCAGCCGAGCAGTAGAAAGGACCAGTAGAAGAACTACCCATACCGCAACCCGTCTGGATTCGTCCGCTATAAAGAATCAACTTCGGAGGATTGTACGTCTTGCCCATCTTCCTGAATTCCTTAGCCCACACGTCCTCCGTACTTGCCAGCACCTTCACAGTGAACTCCTTCAGGGCTTCCTCGTCAGCCGAGCCCACGTATTCTCCATTCTCGTTCGTTGTGCCCGTAGAGGTTTCAGTTCCAGGCAGAATGCTGCCCAAGTCGCCGCCACCCGTGAGCATACTCAATGGGTTCATACCCAAAAGATACATGACGAGGAGCACGATAGCGATAGTGCCACAGCCACAACCACCCTTGCCACCTAACAGCTGGCCAAGGATGTTGCCGCCACCACCTCCTAAGATACTTCCTCCTAAGTTTCCGAGACCACCACCCAGTCCACCTCTTGAACTGCTACCACGACGGTCTTCCACGTTCTGACTTTCTCGTCTTCCTGATAAATCCATGATATTTTTAAAATTTAGTGTTTAATTTCTTCAAGCGTCAAATAACGAACAATCATGATTTCGGTGCGAAGATAATAAAATAAATTAGAAAGTAAAAATTAAAAAGTAAAAAGTTAAAAAAATCAACGAAAACGTTAACATAAACGAAAACTACCATCCGAATGGCATTTTTCATTTTTTACTCTTCACTTTTTAATCTCTAAGGAGTTTTGGAGTATAGGAGTTCTTCAAAAAAACCATTTAATCCTTTAAATCCCTGATTCAGAGTTCTTCCACTATCTCCTCGATTGCTTTACGCTGCTTTTCCTTGCGAGGGCAGTCGGCAGCGATGTGTCCTATCGGTACAATCACCACAGCCTCCCATCCTTCGGGTTGAGGAAACAGCTCAGCAAAAAGCTGCGTGTCATAGTTGCAAACCCAGCAAGTGCCCAGTCCGCGGTCGGTGGCAGCAAGACAAAGATGTTCCGTAGCAATCGACACATCCACATCGCCATGCATCTTCCCATCCGTCTTGCGCACCCAGTTCGTGTTGCAGTCCTTCAGTCCGACGACATAGAGCGGAGCCGTTCTGAACCAATCGCGGTCGTAACACTTACACAGCTTTGCCTTCGCCTCTTCCGACTTCACAATGAGCCACTTCCACGGTTGGAAATTCACTGCCGACGGTGACAAGCGCACACATTCCATCACATAATTCAAATCGTCTTCACTGACAGGCTCGTCAGTGAATTTGCGAGCAGAAAACCGCTCTTCGCATAGTTCTAAAAATGTTTTCATCTTGTTTATTGATTTCAAATGATAAAAAAATTAGCTTTATCTAACAACAATATCATTCACGAAAATTCACGAATAATTCATGGAAATTCATGTAGATATTTTTTAAACGCGAATTAATCGTGAATTAACCGTAAATTAACCATAAATTAATTTTATCTAAGACATTCACGAAAATTCACGAATAATTCATGGAAATTCACGTTAATATATATTTAACGAGAATGAACCAAAATTATTTTTATCTAAGAACAATATCATTCACGAAAAATTCACGGTTAATTCATGGAAATTCACGTTAAGTATTTTAATAACGCGAATTAACCGTAAATTAACCATGAATTAATCGTAAATTGGCTTCATTGAAAGCTTCAGTTAGACATTAAAAAAACATATCATTTCTGATAAAATTATTCTAATTATTCTAATTTCTTTCCTAAAAAAGTACCAACTTATTTTTTAACGATTACTTAAGTAAAAAAACAAAGGCGCACAGCCCTATCCTTGTGAGCTGTGCGCCATTGTGCGATTCAGGTTGTTAGTTAGTTTTTAAAAGTGAAGATGAGTGTAAGAGATTAGTTAGTGATTGTTTCAATTGTACCAGATGTCATTTCCGTCAGCATACTGGTAACCAAAGGTTTGGCCACTGCCATTCATGGCCTCTTCACGATCCTCGTTGTTTACGTTGTCGAGATCGTAGGCTTCATCGAAAACGTACCAATCGGGTTTCATAGCTTGTTCCTCCCTTTGTGTCTGCCGTCCCAAGCAAACACACATTTTTAATGGTAAAAGATTTTCCTTCATGGTCGGACTCGGGACTTGTCCTTCCATGCGCAAATATATAAAAACTTTTTCAATCCGAAATCTTTTTTATTGAATTTTCTTACGATTCAAACAAAATTTAACCTATTTTGGCTTTCATTTGTAATCTTCACTTCGTATTGTCACGAAGAAACCAGCTCTGCTGACGCTGATGATAACTGAAAAACGGCTACATCTTAGTCTGTAGATAGAATCGGCGGAAGAAAAGCACACCAGCCGTCGTGAGTCCGAAAGGAAATCCCCACCACACACCTTGCGGTCCGAGTTTCAGGATGAAACCGAAAAGATAACTCGTAGGAACACTCACCAGGATGTAAGCAATGAAAGCATACCACACGAGCGGTTTCACATCTTCAATGGAGCGCAACGAATTGGCAAACACAATCTGCAAACTGTCGCCCAACTGGTAGAAGAGGAATGGCAACATCAGCGTGAGCGTCATTGCCACCACCTCGGCACTGGTGGTAAACAAAAAGCAAAGCGGAGTCCGCATCAAGAACACACCACCAGCGAGCACCGCAGCTGCCACAAGGTTCATGCCGAACGCTGTGAAAGCAATGCGGCGCACCTCATGCCATTCGCCTCGTCCTCTGAAATGACTGATGCGCACTGCCGCAGCAGCACCTATGCCATAATAAAACAAGAAACAGAGCGAACCAATCGTTCCCATCACCTGATGCGCAGCCAAAGCCGCTGAGCCTAACCATCCCATCATCACGGCTGCAATGTTGAACGAAGAGCTCTCCAAGCACAACTGCAAACTGATTGGCAGCCCCACTTTGGTCACATGGAAGAAGCCCAAGCGAGTCATTCCCTTCTTGAATCCATTCCGGAACGGCTCGTATCGCTTGGCACGCAACACCAGCCACGCCAACACCACGAGCATCGTCACGCGGGAAATGAGCGTAGCCAGTCCTGCACCATTCAAGCCCAGCGCAGGCAGACGGAAACTAAAGCCAAAGAGAGGGAAGGAAACACCGAAAATCAAGAAGAAATTCAGCACTATATTCACCACGTTTCCCCAAAGCATAATCCACATCGGAGTCTTCGTGTCGCCCACCCCGTCGCTGAATTGCTTCAGCGCATTGAACACTGCCAAGAAGGGCATCGAACTGAGGATAATCAGGAAATAGGGCTTGATGAGAGGCATCAACTCCTCTGGCTGATGCAGCCAAGCGATGTTTGCATAGAGTATCAGCATCAAACCACACACCACCAAGCACACCAAAAGATTGGCTGCAATGCTCTCCTTCAGCGTTCGCCCCACATCGTCCAGTTGCTTCCTCCCGAAGAAACTGCCCACAATGGGGGTGGTGCTATAGGAAAAACCCAAGAGGAAAAAGATGACCAGATTGAACACGTTGTTCACAAATCCACTCGCACTCAGCTCTGGAGTGCCATACTGTCCCACCATCATCGTGTCGGCAAAAGCCTGTGCAATCGTGCCCAACTGCCCTATCACTATCGGAACGCCCAATACAGTCAAAGCACTGGCATGTTCTCTGTAGGGTATGAATGGTTGTTGGGCATTGCCTCTCTCCATCATGTTGTAAGTTTTTGAGTTTTTGAGTTCAACGTGAAGCGTGAAGTGTGAAGCGTGAAGTGTAAAGCGTGAAGTGTGAAGCGTAAAGCGATTGAGCTGGATGGCAATTATCAGTCAACAAATTATCACAAATTATCTCAAAAAACTAATTTGAATTTGTGCCTAATTTGTGTTCATTTGTTGACAAAAGAAAAAATTCGTTGACTCACTTTTTCACTTTCCTCGCTTCACTCTTCACGTTTCATCGCTTCATTCTTCACGTCATATACCGCCTCTCCCTTTCCTTTATTCATCTTGTCAATCACCAAAGCAATGGCACCATCGCCCGTCACATTGCAAGCCGTGCCGAAACTGTCCATTGCTATGTAGAGCGTAATCATCATTCCCTGCTGCTCCGTGTCGAAGCCCAAGATACTTTCCAAAATGCCTAATGCTGCCATGATAGCACCACCGGGCACACCTGGAGCCGCCACCATCGTCACACCTAACATGAGGATGAACCCGAGCATGGTGGAAAACTCCACTTCCTTGCCTATCAACATCATCAAGGCGATGGCGCAGGAGGTGATTTTCAGCGTTGAACCCGACAAATGAATCGTGGCGCAAAGTGGTACGGTGAATCCACCCAACGATGGGTTCACTCCATTCTTTGCTACGCACTTCAGTGTCACGGGTATCGTTGCAGCCGACGAAGATGTGCCCAGTGCCGTGAAGTAAGCAGGCAACATGTTCTTCAGCATCACCAACGGATTTTTCTTCGCCACCAGTCCAGCCACAGTAAATTGTATCAGGAGCAGCGCCAGAGTCATGACAAAGATAATCACAACAATGGCAATGAAGGCTTTTATCACGGGAGTCACCTTGCCGGCAGCCGCCATGTCGAGAAAAAGACTAAAAATATAAATAGGAAGAAAGGGAATAATCACTTTCTCAATCACCTTCACCACGATTGCCTGCATCTCTTGAAATCCTTTCTGAAGCACAGGAGACTTGATGACAGCTATGCCCAAACCCAGCATAAAAGAAAGAACCAGCGCCGTCATCACCTCCATCAGTGGAGGAATCTGAATGGTGAAGAAAGGTGGGAAAACCAAGCTTTCTGCCTCCAATTCCTTCAGATTCTCAGCATGGAGGAAATGAGGAAAAAGCCTCGTACTGCATCCGTATGCAAAAACTCCCGAAAAGACCGTGAAGAAATAGGACATCAGCACCGTTAGCACCAGCATACGCCCAGCACGGTCGCCCACATCGGCAATGGCTGGAGTCACCAATCCCACAATAATCAGCGGTATCATGAAACGCATAAGCTGGTCGAACAATCCACAGAATGTGTTCATCGTGCGCATCACGACTGCGGGTGCAAACTGACCCATGAGCACACCCACCACGATAGCAATGATGATTTTTGCCAGCAGAGGTATTCGGACTTTCTTCATATAGGCATCAGTTCGTGGAGCGTCCCTTCTCGTCAAGATATGAATCCTTGAATCCGAGGAAATACAGCACACCGTCGAGACCGATGGTATTGATGGACTGCTGTGCATTCGCCACCACACGAGGCTTGGCATGGAAGGCAATACCCAGTCCTGCCTCACCCAGCATCGGCAAGTCGTTCGCACCATCGCCCACGGCAATCGTCTGAGCAATGTCCACCTTCTCCACCTGAGCAATCAGGCGCAGCAGTTCAGCCTTGCGCTTGCCATCCACGATGTCGCCCACGTAGTTGCCCGTGAGCTTACCGTCCTCGTCGATTTCCAGTTCGTTGGCATACACATAGTCTATGCCCCATCGCTTCTGAAGATATTCGCCAAAGTAAGTGAATCCACCCGAGAGGATGGCAATCTTCAGTCCGTAGCGCTTCAACACATACATCAGTCGGTCGGCACCCTCCGTGATAGGCAGGCTCTCAGCAATGTCGCGCATCACACTCACGTCCAGCCCCTTCAGCAGCGCCACACGCTCCGTGAAACTTTCCTTGAAATCAATTTCTCCACGCATGGCACGCTCTGTAATCGCCTTCACCTTGTCGCCCACACCCGCACGCATCGCCAACTCGTCAATCACCTCCGTCTGAATCAGCGTGGAGTCCATATCGAAGCAGATGAGTCGGCGCATACGACGGAACATATTGTCCTGCTGAAAAGAGAAGTCCACCTCCATCTGCGAGGAAAGATGCATCAGCTCGCCCTGCATCTCATGATGGTCGCGAGGATTGCCACGCACCGAGAATTCAATGCAGGCACGCACATTCTTCTTCGTGTTCATAATCGACGGACGGCCCGTCAGTCGGCGAATGGAGTCGATGTTCAGTCCCTGCTCCGCAATCACCTTCGTTGCAGCAGCAATCTGCATGGCAGAAAGTTGACGGCCCAGCATCGTCAGGATATAGCGGTTCTTTCCCTGACGGCCCACCCAGTCCTCATACTCTTGGTCGCCCACAGGAGCAAAACCGATGTTCACACCCAGTTCCGTTGCCTTGAAGAGAAGTTCCTTCATCACCTGACCACTGTTGCGCTCGTTGATACGAATGAGAATGCCGAGCGAAAGCGTGGAATGGATGTCAGCCTGACCAATGTCGAGAATCTGAGCATTGTAGGCAGAGAGGATAGACATCACATTGGCAGTGAGACCAGGACGATCCTGCCCCGTGATGCGAATCAGTATCTGTTCTTCTTTTGCCATAAGTTGAAAATGAAGAATGAAGAATAAAAAAATGAAGAATGAAGAATGAAAAATGATGAATGAAGAATAAAAAATAAAGAATGAAGAATGAAGAATGTATTTTACTCTGCTCATGGAACGAGTAATTTGCATTCTTCATTCAGAGCGAAGCGAACATTCTTCATTCTTCATTTAAGCGTTGCGCCTATTATTCATTCTTCATTTAAGCGTAGCGCCTATTCTTCATTCAGAGCGAAGCGATTAGAGATTAGGATTGATTTCGCTCCACTTGTCAATCGGAGGCACGATGTTCAGCGTAACCAACTCGTCGCGCATCTTGCAAAGGTGAGCATAGCTGGCATCGAGCTTAGCCATTTCCTCAGCTGTACCCACAGGCATCTTGTATGTGCAGCCGTCAGGGCCGAGTGTCGTGTCCATAGCCATCATGATGTGGTTGTACTTCTCGTTGTTCACGTAAGTACCAGCAGGCCAACGGAATGCCTCGCCACCCATCACGGCGCGAATCATTTCCACAGAGCAATATGCAGGACTCTGCCAAGAAGAACGGCCACGAAGCTCAATAATCTTCGCACCACCCTTCGTCACATCCACCTTTAGCTGCTCCCACTCCTCCTGAGTGCAAGCTTCCGTGCCAATCAGCTCAGTGAGAGGCTTGCCAGCCACCTTCACAGCACTGCCAAACACAGCCATCTGCTCGCCGTGACCACCGTAAGTAGCACAACCAGTCACCTCATACTGCTTCACACCAAACTTCTTAGCGATAGCCGACTGCAAGCGAGTAGAGTCGAGAGCTGCCAAAGTAGTCACCTGACCAGGTTTCAAACCAGAATAGAGAAGCGTCACAAGACCCGTGAGGTCAGCAGGGTTGAAAATCACAACCACGTGCTTCACATCTGGGCAGTAAGTCTTGATGTTCTTACCCAGTTCCTCAGCAATCTTGCAGTTGCCAGCAAGCAGATCCTCGCGAGTCATACCAGCCTTGCGTGGAGCACCACCCGAAGAAATGATATACTTAGCATCCTTGAATGCCTCTGCCACGTCAGTCGTTGCAGTCAGGTTCACACCGTCGTAACCACAGTGGAACATCTCTTCCATCACGCCCTCCATACCAGGAGCGTAAACATCATAAAGACACACATTAGGAGTAAGCTTCATTGTCAAAGCTGTCTGAACCATCGTAGAGCCGATTGCACCACCAGCACCTACAATCACGAGTTTCTCATCTGTTAAAAATGCCATAATAATGAATAGTTTTTAGTGATTAAGTATTTTTGAATTTATGCAAAGATAATGCTTTTCATCCACAATCAACAACCGCCCCAAGAGTTTTTTACTCCGATTCCAGTTTTTTCACCACAAAAACGGAATTTTGCTAACCCGAACATACAAATTACACAGATTGCCATTACTCAACAACCGATTTTTCTCAACCACAGATGGCACAGATGAACACGGATGATATTAAGTACAAAGAACAACGTACAAGGTACATCGTTTAACGTGGAGTGTGAAGCCTGTCCGTTGTTCTTTGTCCTTTGTTCTTCTCCGTGATGATTATTTGTCCATCAGAAAAATCAGATGAATCAGAACAATCAAGCACAAACGTGCGATGTGTTTTGATAAAACCACAGATGACACAGATGAACACTGATGCTTTTTCACTTTTCACTTTTATCTTTTAACAATCAATTATTTGCTTTTACTAAATGCGCGAGGGCTCGTTGTTGAATCAGCGAGCCCTCGGTGTAGCTCAAGCGAGGGCTCGCTTGAAAAACACTGAGGGCTCGGCAGATTAGTAGAATCGAAAGAACATTTCTGTGTGGTATAAACGAAATATGAACGGAAATGAATTTCTACATCATGCTGAGCATTCTGTGTGACAAAAATTCTTCATTCTTCATTTTTCATTCTTCATTGAAACTCGTATCTTTGCAGCATGATTATCCACAATCGCTACATACCTGCAAAGAAATTCTACGCCATCAACCTGTTTGGGGTGATTTTCGTGAGGCATGGGGTACATCTCAATGCCAAGGAAATCAACCATGAACGCATCCATACGGCTCAGATGCGGGAAATGCTGTTCGTGTTTTTCTATCTGTGGTATGTGGCTGAGTGGTTGGTGCTGCTGGTCAAGTACAAGAACAGTTTTTTAGCTTACAAGAACATCCGCTTCGAGAAAGAGGCTTATCGTCATGGCGACGAACTCCGCTATCTGAAACACCGCAAGCATTATGCGTGGCTGCGGGAATAAAGAAAAAAGGGAAAAGGAACCTGTGCGATTCCTTTTCCCTTTTTGCTAATACACATGAAAGAGAGATGGTTTATTTCAGGCTGTCCACCCACTTCTTGATGTCATCCTGACTCATACGGTTGAGACTCCTGTTTTCGCCACTCTCATCCCCTTGAAAATCGAAGTATCTGATTTTCAGCAGAAAAGCTCTTGAAAATTTGGAATATTGGGTGTCC
>OCVV011348861.1_pt1 | contig 13534 bp, 16 predicted proteins | sample 1539721 | NCBI WGS metagenome assembly OCVV01 (sample SAMN02144230, study PRJEB22623) | gut metagenome | biome: sheep rumen | host: Ovis aries | place: New Zealand
GCATGCGTTTTCCATAGCGTCTACGAAATTCTTTTCCTGTTCTGTTTCTGCTTCCTCTTTTGCCGCCGGCAGTATCGGCTCGATCTGGCCGAAAAAGTAACCCACGCAGTTTAAAAGATAGCCGTTGTCGGTTCTGTTGCTTATATGCTCCTGGCACATCATGGAAAGCGCGTTAATACGCCCTAGCGTCCGGATTTTGGGTAGATCATTGTATCTATCCAGGACTTTTTTCAGCCCGCCATCCAGAACGTTCCCGGCCATCGCGTGGCTCGATCGCGAGTACAGGATCCCGCTGTCCGTCAGGGAAACCTCGCCCGTGGGATAAAGAATGAGATATGACAGAGCTCCTTCTGGATCCGGGATAGCAGCCGCGACTGGAAAATAATCCAACTGCTGCATGGTGGGAAATGCCTCCATGATCTCTTTTTTGTTGGCCAGTGCATTCCCCTGGAACAATAAGCGCTCGTTGCTGTACGGCCGATCGTGGATTAAAAGGCCAGTCTTTTCTTTGTACCACTCGACAACTTCTTCGTGTTTCCGCGCAGCTTCGGGATCCTGGACAAAAACGGCCGACGACGCGAGCTTTTCAGCGACGTTTTCGACTGCGATCTGCAGCCCCCGGCCTGTCAGACTGGGAAAACGCTGCTTTACATATTCTTCTACCGGCACAAATCGCCCAAAATGGAACACGTCACTGGAAGACAAGATCTTTCCGGAGCGCTTCGCCTCTGCGTACTTCTGATATTCTCCGATCAGCTCCACGAGTCGCGAGCTCTTCCTGGTGAGGTTTGACATATATCGAAACCGGCGGACAGGGATTTTTGCAGCCCGTAGCTCCTCCAGGATCATTTCCATTCCGTCGAGATCCTCCGTCAATTCTCCCGTGGCGCCGATATAAAAACGGTCAATGGCCTCTATATCCGCCAGGGCCTCCCGGATCACTTCCCTGGTTATGTCAACCGGCGTGCTCCCTCCGTTGTAACAGTGCGCACAATTTAGATTGCATCGCATAGTCGGAGCCGTTGCAAATCTTCGCAATTTCAACTCTTTCTCTCCTTCCGATCTTGGCCATGTGTCGAGCCTACCTGATGTAATGCTGCCCCACAACCGAAATACGATTATGTCCCAGGGCCTTAGAAGCTGCCAGCATGGCCTTTTTGTCAAGCCACTCTCCGCGCTTGCTGCCCCGCATCCGATAAACACTATCTTTTTCCCACTTGTGCCGCTCGATATTGTAGAAGCTCTCCTTCTTGCACACCTCTAGCGGCCTGGCGTGCATGTGATAGATCACCGTTGCATAGTCGGCCCTGTAGCCGTGAATGTCAGCTCCTCCCGGGATCCCATCAGGAAAGACTTTTCCTTTTCCTGCAGCGCGCATCATGGCGACGACTGGCGCCGGATTTCCGATGATAGGAGCATAGCGCTCTCGTCCTCCCTTGGCTCCGGAGTCCACGTGAATATAAAGCTTCCCTTTGATCTCCGTCAGCTTGTCTCCGGTCAGGGCTTGCAGCTCCGCGCGCCGGAGCCCTGTTTGCCTGGCAAAGATTACAAGGTCGATATGCTGATCCTCTGAAAAGTGCTTGTCCCTGATCTTGTCTCCTCTGCTTCGGGTGATGTTCTCGCGGATCCTGGGCGGCGTCTGCACTTCAAAGTCCTTTGTGCTACATCCGTACAACTTCGCCAGGGCGGCCGCCTCGAGCTTCTGCGTATATGGCGACAACGCCGATCGGCTCCGGATCCATTCCTCCACGTATGGCCGGCACTCTTCCAGAGTCTTGCAGCCGTGGGCCTCCTTGCAGTATTTCGCAAAGTAACAAGCGTGTTTCAAATATGACTTGTACGTGCCCCAGGAGAAAATACCCTCTGCGGCCGTCCCGTCAATCTTGGCCATGTGCTTGCTCTCTCCGATCCGCAGCCTGGCCTCCAGTGCTTCCTGCACCTGTCGGATCAGTGTTTTCTTGTTTTTGTGTCCCGTGATCATCGCCTCCCCTGATTCTCACCGTGAGAATTTTTCTCATCCGGCAGATTCTCACTGTGAGAATTTCCTGTTTGGAAAATCCATGTCCTGGAATTTTCGGTTTTCTTGTCATCTGTTAAAGCTAAGCATCCCACATTTTTGGCTGTTATGGTTCAGCTCATCTATCCTTTTACCGTCTGGATAGTAAGACTTCCTCCTTTCTTCTTTTTCTTTTCGTCTGTAATATGTCAGATCATTTTCACAGATAACAAAATCATCGAAAAAAAATTCCCAGGATAACGAAAATCCCTCACTTATCCGTTTACTCGTACAAAAAAAACGAGTAACCGTATAAGCGGGAGGCGCTCCTCGATCTGTTCGCGAAAGATTTGTTTCGCGAAATCATCCCCCTGATCCGTCTTTTTTCGCCAGAGTCCGGCCTGGAGGATTTCCGGCATCCTCTGCGGATTATCCGTAAATCCTCCAGCCTCCTCATGGTGAATTCACTCCGGATCCGGCCGGGCCCGGGCCGATCGTCCGCCTAAAACGGACAACCTCGCCGAAAAAATTTTCGTCCATGTGCGAGCCCATGGAAAAAATAAATCCGTAGTAAGTGTACGGTTTTATTTTTGGGATCCCTCCGCCTCCGGAAATCGCCATCCAGGTATCGGATCACGGGCGTGATGATCCTCCTCCCGGATTTCTCGCGGAAAATAAAACCGTAGTAAGTATACGGTTTTATTTTTTACCTCCGTCCTACCTTGGAAATCGCCATCCGGAGAGAGTCAGATCGCGGGCGTTACGATCCTTCTCTCACGGCTTTAAAATTCCGTAGTAAGTGTACGGATTTTTTTGTTGCTCCCAGTCGGAGGCTTGATACTTAATTCCGTAGTAAGTGTACGGTATTTTTTTATTGGCCATTAGCCGGCGAAATAGCGCCTTTCTGATCTATTCCGGCGCTTCCTGGCCTGTTTCGCCTTTCGAATGCGCTCATCCCGTCGCGATTCGAACCGGCGCGATCTGGAATAGGCAGTCAGAATTCCCTCTTGCTTTACGGCTTTTTCGAACCGCGCACAAAGGTGATCGATCTCCTCGCCGTATCGCCTGATCCTTATCATGCGAGCGCCTCCGTCTCTTCCTCTGCTTTCTGGATCTCTCTCAGAGCCTCCAGGGCCTTTAATTTCTGATCCAGGGCCTTTAATACCCGGTCTTCTGCGTCTCTGGTGGGATTCGACTTGTAGCGCGCTTCGATCGCGTCAGCATACTCTCCCAGGATCTCGACCTCTGTTTCCAGACGTCCGCGCTCTCTGGCGAGCTCCTGCCTCATCTTCATCGCCTCCCTGATCATTTCTTGTTCCTCCTGGCTGCCAGGGCCTCCTGGTAAATGCGTGTACTGCGCAGCTCGCTGATCTTGGACAGCAAGTCATCGGGGAGCATATAGGCATAAGCATATTCAGGGGCTGGAATATTGCTGAGATCAAGCGCAAGATCAGTTCCGGAAAGTCTGGTAACCTCGGTAATCTTGTTATAATCGTCCATGTATTCCTGGATAGCGTCTTCAAGGTCCGCGATAGCATAAACGGCCCTCTTTATCTCCTCTCTGGTTTCATCGCCGATCTTGTACGCCACCTCGCGCAGCTGCTTGGCCTCCTCCGTATCCTTCAGCCTGCCGGCCTCCAGGATCTCATTCTTGATGGCTTCCTTCCTCGCTTTGGCTTCCTTGTACTGCGGCTTCCCCTTGGGATCTTTTACATAAAGACCAGGAGAGTTAGGGTTAGCGATCCATACGCTGTTTTCTATGCGCTGCATTTCACGGTTCACAGCATCCAGCTGGTTGATCTTCGCGGCCATCTCCTGGATCACCTTCCAGCGCATGTCTAAAAATTTTGTCTTAGCCTTTGTCAGTTCATTTAATGCCTCTTTTGTCATTTTTTTAATTCTCCTCAAATCAGATTATCTTTGTTTTCCAATCTGCCGCGTCTCCGTTGTCTCTCCGATCATGCCTCGCCCCTTCCGGCCAGGGCCTCACGATAAAAGCGAGTAGCGCGCAGCTCGTTGATCTTTCCCAGGATATCATCCGGAACCATGTAAGAATTGCCAGTCGGTACCTCGCGGCCATCGACGATGAAATCAGAACCGGCGATCCGGACAGCTTCGGCGCAATTTTCGAAGTCGTCAATATACTCCTGGAAGACTGCTTCCAGGTCTGCGATGGCATAAACGGCTTTCTTTACCTTCTCTTCAGAGTCCTGGATAACCTGATCCGCGACCTCGCGCACCTTCATGGCCTCTTCGCTCTCGTGCAGTCTGCCGGCCTCCAGGATCTCATCTAAGAGATCATTTCTTTTCTGTGCCGCCTCTTTAAACTGCGGGCTTTCCCATGATTCAATTTTCTGCGGTTCAGAGAGTCCGGGCCGACGGATATACTCGAATCCATCTTTCAAATATGCTACTGTTCGATCTGCCTCGCGCAGCTCCTTGCTCTTCTTGCCGATCTCCGCGATCGTCTTCGCCTGTTTCGCCAGCATTGCCGTTTTCGCATAGCTCAGAGCCTTAAAAGCATCTTTAGTCATTTTTTTGATCCTCCTAAAACAGATTTTCTTTGCTGCTCCTTCTTCCGGAGCCACTTTTTCTTTGACTTCTGCGCGCCTTGCGGGCCGGAGTGCCGAATCCGCCTCTTTCTCCTGGCCGGATCTCCGGCCGGCGCGCTGTACATGTCCTGCCAGTATCGACGCTGTTCCATGATCATGCTCGTCTCCCCTCCGGACTTCCGGAGGCCCTCCTCCCGTGTCAGATCATGTAAGAGCGATGAAGATTGCTTCTGTGCCGGTCAATGGCTGCCATGAGATCCCGGATCTCTGCCGCTCCTGTGGCCGGTCTGTTGCGCTTCAGATACGCCAGTCGCTTTGTGATACGCTGCAGCGTGCGCGTGTCCATGACCTCTTTTTTGAGTTCTGCGCGGCTCAATGGCGCGGGCTCCTGGTCTGCTGTGGCTGCCGTGGCTGCCTTCTTCCTGGCAAGGGCGGCTTTCAGATTGTCCCCCGTATCCTGCGAGCTCCTTGGCCTCGTGGTGGCCCTTACTCCCGTTGTCACCTTGGTTCCGTTCGTTTTAATGGTCATAATTTCGCCTCCGTTTTTTTGCTGCGGGCCATACCCGCGCCATAGGTTCGAATCAGTCTTCTCTCGTCTTCGGCGCTTGGAGGATTCAGCTTCTCTCCCTGTTTGCTTATGATGACAGCGCCCGCAGCGCTTCCACTAGTGCGCTTCCCTTTTCGTCCTTCCCTGGTTTGCCTCCCGTCGCTTTCCGGTACGCTGATGGAGTCAACCCTAAATCCCGCCAGTATGACAGCGCACTGGTATTCAGGTCATTCCATAACTGCAGCGTGGGATTTTTCACGATGTTTGTCGCTCCATGGGAATTCGTATGGGCGAGCACCGGCACACTTCCGCTTGCTTCATATGCCGCGCCGGCCTGATCGCGCTTCTCCAGGATCTGGGCGAGCGTGTCGATGGTCTGATCGAAATACTGCTCATACGTCCCCGCCTTCTTGCAAAGGGCTTTTATCTTGGTTTTCCATTTCTTCGCTTCCATTGTCTCTCACCTCCTTTCCTGGCCTGTCTGGTCTTCTGGGCCTTCCTGGCCTCTCTCCATTTCGTCGATGATAGTATCCAGCTCGCTGTCAATGTCTGAAAACAAATCTAGGTGACACTCTCGATGTAGATCCTCGTCAGATCTCCTCCGGGCCTTCCTGGCCAGGATCCTCCTTCTGTCAGTGACCATGCTGCTCATATCCCGCAGATCATCCCGGCGCTTCCTGGCCTTCTGGTAAGCTTTCAGATCCATCCGGTACGCGGCCCGGATCATATCATCCGCAGCGTCCTGGATCTGTTGCTCCAGGTCTTGCGACCTCCTGGAGAGATCCCAATGCTCCGCCACCTCGTCCGACGTTAGCTCCGGCTCCCTGGGATTATCCTCCAGCTCGCGGATCTCCTGCTCAAGCTCGCGCCGGATCTCGCGCTCTTCCGGATCCTGATCGTCTTTCCGTCTCCTGCCCCTGCCCATCAGCTCTGCACCTCGCGGTCAGTGCCGGACATACCGATAACGCCCGCAGCCTTCGCCTCGATCTCCTGGATCCGGTTCAGCGCTGCCAAAACGTCTTCACGCTCTTGCATGGCGTCTTTCAGCGCCTCTTCCGTCTCCTCCGACGGACAATTCGCGTACTTCTCCCCCGCCTTGATCAGCGCGGAGCTCGTCCGATCGAGTGCGGCCTCGTATTCCTTCCGGAGCTGCTCCATACTTTTGCGCCGGTTCTGCTTCGCGGTCTCGATATTGTTTCGCTTTGCGTCCTGTGTCGTGCGCATCTGCACAACCTCCTTTCATTCATGGCCATCTGTGTGCTGCCATGTTATTTCTTGTTTAGCCTCTGGGCCCTGGATCCGGCCAGGGCTCGAGCCTGTTTTCCTTCGGCCCCTATGCAATCCCAGGGCGCGCGCCGATAATCCATCAGCTCCCGCGAACTCGTGGGTAAAATCGCCTCAAAACCGGCCTCACGGCCTCGCACCCTGGCAAGGCTCCGGATCAGGCGCTCTCTGATTGATGTTTGAACAAGTAATCCCAATTACTAATAACGCTGTCGAGCACGTCCTGATGTTTCTGTATAAGCTCTTCCAGCTTATTCACTGGCGGGCAGTATTTTCTCTGTATAATAGTCTCCAGGATCTTCCATTCCGGAACCTGATCCGCCTCCATGAGCTCCACGAGCTGTGCCGGCAGCTTCTCCGGATCCGTCAGGAACAATTCGCTTTCAAGTCTGGTTTTTCTCTTCTCTGCCTTCTCTGCCTTCTCTGCTTCCTCCTGGGCCAGCAGGCGCTCTGCTATCTCGCGACCTCTTTTCTCACTGGCTGCCTTGTCCTCTGCTTTTTTTTGCTCCCTCGCCTCTTCCTCTTCCTGGCGCTTCTTCTCGAGCTCAGGGCGCGCCTCGTCGAACGCGTCCAGTAACTCGTCCAGGAAAGATAACGGGATCAGCTCCGTCCCCTTCTCCGGGAACACGGCTCCATAAAAATCCTCGCAGTATGTCCTCGTTTTCATGTCCAGTTTATGCGCAGGAATAAGGAACGCCGCATACTCCGAAATACTTACATCTTCTGTAAAATCAAGATAGTCAGCAAACCTCTTGTATCTTTTCGATGTGAGATATTTCTCCAGGCGCTCTTTAAGTGCTGCCTTGCAATCACCATTCTTATAGCAATCCGCGCACCCGTCAGAGCATTTCTGGCAGATGGAGAGCCCGTCGGCCTCCGGAGCCTCTTCTATCTTCTCTATCCACGCGATGAATTCTTCATCCAGCTCCTCATATGATTTTTTCCTGGCCGGCTGCGGTTCGTCTTCCGGATCCTGGCTCTCTCTATACTGCGGGAACTTCTTGAGGAACCACCTCATAGCCTTGTTTAGATCCGTTACCTCATGGTTTCCAATCTTCCATTTCTGCTCATCCATCCGATAGAAGAACGCCAGGATCCCCTCGTCCGAAATAGGGATCTTGTTCATGTCCCGCGTGAACTTCGCCCTCTCCAAACTAATTCCATCCGGAGCGCCAGGCCAGGCGCGCGCTTCTAGCGCAGCGCGCTCTGGCTCCTGGCGCATTCCGGCGAGATTAAAATTCCTATCACTATCACAATTTACAGATATAGAGCTATCTGTAAGAGTAGCTCTATCTGTAATTGTGCTAGTATCTGTATTAGTAGGTGCGTTTGCATCCGATTGCATGCCGTCGCATCCGTTCGCATCCGATTGCAAGCGACCCTCATATCTTTTTCTTGCGTTCGCGCTGTTCGTTTCGCTTCTCCTGGCGTCCGCCTCCCGGCCCGCATCTATCTTCTCTTTGAACGTATTCCATACTGCCCACGAAACCGAATCTTCCGGAAATTCCGGTTCTTCTCCCTTCTTCGCGTATGAAAATATCCCGTTCAATATGGCATACGCGTCTTCTTTCGGCGTGATCCTTGCCATGAACTCCATATCTGTGTAGAGCTTTATCGTTCTATGACTTTCTTGCTGTTTTGACATTTCTTTTCCTCCGTAATTTTCTATCAAACCCGAACCATAACTTTTCATGGATCTAGTCAAACTCTTTGATGGCCTTTATCATGGCCTCTTTCCGGGCCGCATTCATGGGCGACTTTTCCATAAGCCAATTACTTACTGTGGGCTGTGATACTCCTAGCTTCTCCGCCAGGAGCGGCTGCGAGACCCTTCTCCGCCTCATCAGCTCCCGAACCTCCATCACGTCAGCGCTGTGTTTTCTGTTGTCCCTGTTCATCCTCTTCACCTCCTATCATTGAAAAATGGGTATAAAAAGAGCGCAGATCAGAATCCTCCCTCTTCTGGATCCCAATTTCTGCGCATTTCCGATGGTATTCTGTTTACTCTCGCCTTGGCTTTAGAAACTTTTCTTTGCTTTTTCCTTAATTTCTGTTGTCTTAATTTTACAAAAACAGTATAATAGCGACGAGAGCAAGCCTTGTATGGAAGCGCCTATAAATATTCCATGTGAGGGTATAGTAAGGCTATATAGGGCCATCCTTTACCGGCTTTTGCAGAGCCAGTGTAATGATGAACCCATCTGATGTTAAAGTGCATCCGATATCTTTCCTGGGGAGGAACCATGATATCAAAAACTTACTTTTGCTCTTTGCCGGATCATATTGCAGTATGATCCAGCTTTAAAAGATCGTGTTTGCAGCACGATCTTTTGTTTTTTATTATCTGCCATTTTACCACTTACTATCATCGCATGTCAAATTTTCAGTGGAATCGTGTCACTTAATGTCACTTTTAGAATGTTTTCACTCTACTTTGCCCCTATTTCTTCATTTTTCGGTACAGTCCGAAAAGCGTCCTTACATAACTTTCGACCTCTGATCTCTCTTCCGCGAGCTGCTTCTCCAGATCGCTGATCCGGGACGTCTGATCCTGCAGCCTTGCCTCCGCTATGGCCTTGTTGGCCTCTGCTGCAGCTTTGTCCTCGATCATTCCTTTTTGCTCTGAAATTAGATCAGCTATCCGATCCTTGTCCTGGATAATCTGCTGCTGCAGCTCCAGGATCATCTGTCTGGCCTTCTCGCCGGCAGCCCTGGCCTCCTCAAGCTCATACTTCATTCTCTCCAGGTCAACCTTGTTCGCCTCCATGATCGCAGCAACCGGATGGCCCCTTCGCCTCCTGTCCAGGAAATCCTCCGCGTACTCGTCAATCATCCGGCCCGCCTCCGTCTCCATGACGTGACCTTCGAGCTCTTTCGCGTACCTCGCCACGCTCTGGCGGATCGTCTCATAACTCACCCCGCGCGCCTCTGCGTACTCCGAAAGTTTCTTCATATCTTTTACCCCCCATTTCTTACTTGTGCCTTATTTTGCCCTATGACTATGGTCAAAAATCACTCCTTGTTTCTGCGGGTTTGCGGGCTTTTTACCCTAGTCTTGTTCCACGGCTTGTCCCAACTTGTGTGCATGCCATAGCACGCCCAAAAAGCCCCTTGCCCTGGGCAGATTATCTATACCATGGAGCCGATCCGGAGAAGCTTCTCACCTCTTCGGCCTCCGCGCTCCGGATATGATTTCGCATTTCGTAGTCGCTGTAAAGTGGTTCGTTATAAAGCATCGTCCGCAGATATGCCGCCTGGTGTCTGATGGGTGTCCGCAGCTCGTCCCATTTTCGAATAACAGATAGCACGTGTCCGGCCCGGAGCTGCTGCAGTCTGTCGCGCATCATACACGCGGAGACCTTACGGCCGGCGACCTGGTGGGACTGCGGATCGTTGGCCGCCTCGCATACCATGATGGCAGCCTGGCGGATCTGATCGGCCTTCTCCGGGTATGTCTCCTCCAGGTCGTCCGCCTGGAGCTGCTCCCGGATCTCCTGGAGGGTGATCTCCGGCATGATCTCAGCCTCTGCGACCTCTTCCGACGCGGCCTTTTTGCCTCTATGCCTCTGTGGCGCGCTGTGAGGCGATTCTGGCGATTTTCCGTCTAAGTGGTCTATTTGCCCGTCCGTCTCGTTTTGAGCCTTTCCCTGGCTGCCAGGGAAAGCCGGCGTCTCCGCAGGAGCTTCTTTTCCGCGTGCGATGTTGTCCGGAATGTCATACCCACGAGCGCGCAGCCTCTCAAGGGCCCGCCTGTCCTCCGCTTCTGCCAGGGCCTCCTCTATGGAGTCCTCGCTCGCAGCAGTAAACAGCTCCGGCTCGTCATTGATCAGATACAGATTACTGGTGTAACCTCCATCAGGGCGGAACCGATGGATCTTGTCCAGGATCCGGAGCTCTATCAGGTGATCGAGCGTTTTCTGGACTGTGCTCCGGCTCATGCTGCACTCACGCGCCAGTGTAGACAGTGACGGGAAAGCCTCGTCCCGGCTGTCTGCGTGCCTCAAAAGAAATATCAGGATCCATTTCTCGTTGCGGGTGAGGATCTGGCTGTCGAGCACATCATGGTGAACCATGACAAAGGGCCTGTTGTTTCTGCGTCTGATCGTGTTTCTCATCTTTGTTCCGTCCTTCCATCCATCAGATTTCTATGAGATTTCCCTGATAGATTGATAGAATTTAAAGGGTAAATAGTATAGTTCTCTGGTTATTGTTCCTGTACCTCACGCGGTACACCCTATATCCCGGAATCGCGTCAAACCCGCATAAATACAGGACATCCGGGTGTACACGCGTGAAACTTCGTGATAAATCCCCTGGTCGCCTCAAGGCTTTTCCAAAAATTTCCGCTGTTTTGTATAAGCTTACCCACGCCATTGGGTGCACTAATAGGTGTACACCCATACACGAGGGGGGATAGTCTTTTTTTCTGTTTAGTACATAATCCTGTTGGCGCGTGATCCCTGAGAGAACCACGCGCGCCAGGATCGCCGGTCGTCTTCCGGATCAATCGATCTTCTCCCTGTCCGGATAGATCACGGCCGCCAGGATCGCCCTCGTCATATCCTCCGCATGTTTCGGAACCATGTCGCCAAAGATCGCCGGAAGCTGCCGCGCCATGTCCTGCAGCGTGTCAGGATCCTCTTTGTAAACATCGCGCATTATGGAGATCGCACTCCATATCGTGGCATCACTTGACAGAGCTGCGGCCAGGAGTGCAGACTTTACTGTCTGCTCCATGCCTAACTGGATCCCGGCCTCGATCGCTCCGGTGGAGAGCTTCTTGCTCTGCGCCACTCCCACGATCGTTAGATCCAGCGCGTCCAGAGTATCCTCCAGATCGCCGGTGTAAGTAAACTCGCGATCCTGCATCTCCGCCAGGAACATTTCCCGGACAAAGCCCTTCCCGGTCTTGTCGGCCTCTATGGCGGCGTTTAGCTCCAGCTCGTGGCGCTGCGTCATTCCCCGGATAATGTCCTCCGCCTCCGTGGTGTCACAGCAGTAGTACATCCCTCCCGGGCCCATCGCTACCTTGTCCGCGTCCGTCACGGGATCCAGGCCGATCTTTCTCATGCCTTCTTCATACTGCTCATGGGAAAAAGCATAAAAACAGTGCTTCTCCGTGAATTCGTTAAATTCTTTCTGCTGTCGCTCGCACAACTCTCTGTAGGTTTCTCTCTTCATTTTCTTTTTCCTCCTGTGAGATATTGCCCGGCTGCGCAGCTCCATGTTATAATGGCTGCGCGGTCTGGGCGCTTTTTTCATGTTTCCTTGCGTGTCTGATCGTCTGCCGGCTTGTCTCTAACCTATGCCGGCAGTTTTTAATTTACCCTCATAGCCTCGCCTCCTTCCGGATCCCAGGGCAACAAAAAAACGGCTGCACGCTTCACGCGTACAACCGTTCACAATCACAATATCTTGTGTTCACAACACGACCAAAATCAAATTTTCTAAAAAAGCGTAGTATTATTCCGCTTTTTCTATTGATTTCTGAAAAACCACTTGCTATTATGGCCTTGGAGATGGCCCGCGGTGGTCAGTGTTATGCGTGGTAGTGACGCGTGACAGAACCTTCTGGTGTTGGTAGCACCTTTAGGATCCGCATTTTTAGCGAACTAGCGTCGGATTTATCCGGCGCTTTTCGCTTGCTAGAACTAACTCTATCACTCCATGTGGAAAAGAGCAAGCGAGATTTGTAAAATCCGTTCTTCTTTTCCACATTTTTTTATTCTCCGATCGAGCTCCGGAGTCTCTGCAGGATCTCCTGCTCGTCCCATCGTCGCCGGCGATCCATCAATCGCAGCGCAGCCCTCTCTGTCGCGCTCGTCCTTGTCGCCGCGAAATAGGCCCGGCTGCCTTTCTTCTGGAGCCCGTCAGAATAGATCTGTGCATCTTCTGCGAGCCGCCGGAGGCGATCCTTTACGGGCCTCTTCCGGAGCTTGGCCATGGCTCCCACATAGCACGAGTTTATCCTGGCGACGTCGCATCCCATCCGATCCGCGCACTCCTGCCGGCTCCGGCCGCCCTGGTAGATCATCCGGATAACTGCAGCCTGATCAGGCCCGCACGCGTCAACCTCCCGCCAGAGTGCGCCGGCCAGCTCCTCCTGGAAGACGTGATCCAGGGCGTCCTGCTCTGTGTCCTGTGGCGCCGGTATCGTCTCCGATAGCTCCCGGCCCTCGTCGGCCTGATAATCCATGCTCTGGATCTGCAGGACGTCTATCAGAGCCCGGAGGCGCTCCAGGGAGTCGCGGGAGAGATCGAGCTCCTGCATATAGTCCTCGTCCGTGTGATCCTCGCCCATGGCCTCCCAGACGCGGGAGAGCTCCTGATAACGTCGGATCTGTCCTTGCATGTAGGATGAGATCCGGACAGTGCGGCCTGTGCTCTGAATGTACCTGATGAGGCTCTGGCGTATCCAGATGGTGTAGTAACCGGAGAACGACCCCAGATTGTCCTGGTAGTGCTCAAGGGCGGGATATAGCGCCAGGAAAGCCTCTTGCATGAGGTCATCGAGCTCGACGCCGGAGATCCCGGCATATCGTCGCGCCTGGCGCGCCATCACGCGTTTGGCCATGTCATAGATCCGCAGCAGATCATCCGCCTCGTGTGACTTCTGCCATCGCTTAACGAGCCTCGCGAGCTCATTCTCTCGCTCCTCGCTTTGTCTCTTCCGCTCCTCCGGTGTCAGACCTTCCGGATATGTCATAATCCCGCCTCCCATCAGTCGCGCGACGCGCAAAATTTGCATTACTGTGGCATCTGTGGTATAATATCCGTATCATTGCAGGGAAGGCGGGATTCTCTCCTTTAGTCCCGCAAGTGCATGAGGAATTTCCTCTAGAGTTGCTATCAAACCGCGTTCAAAAGCCAGTGTCCCCTCAACACTGGCTTTTGTCGTGTCTGAAACCTAGTGCGGGCCTTATCATGTCCTTTTCACCTCTCTTTCTGCAGATCCCTGGTTATGAAAGATCTTCAAACGGCTTTTCTGATACATTCTCTTCCGGCATCCATCCGGGATATTGAATTCCATCCATCGGAACTATTTCGCGGAGCTTTTGGCATGTGTTTTCCATAACGTCTACGAAATTCTTTTCCTGTTCTGTTTCTGCTTCCTCTTTTGCCGCCGGCAGTATCGGCTCGATCTGGCCGAAAAAG
>OCVV011174121.1_pt1 | contig 13529 bp, 7 predicted proteins | sample 1539721 | NCBI WGS metagenome assembly OCVV01 (sample SAMN02144230, study PRJEB22623) | gut metagenome | biome: sheep rumen | host: Ovis aries | place: New Zealand
TGTTTCCTTGTCACATTCCTGGTATTGTGGTAAAATAACCCTTAGCGCTTTATGTACTTAACCCATGTAACGATAAGTTTCATTCGCGTAAGGAACATAGTGTAAATACATAAACGGAGGGATACACCGAAATGGCAAAGAAACCATATTACATCACAACCGCTATTGCATATGCATCAGGCAAACCACATATTGGAAATACCTATGAGATAGTACTGGCGGACAGTATCGCAAGATACAAGAGATTCATCGGCTATGATGTTAGATTCCAGACTGGAACCGATGAACACGGACAGAAGATTGAAACAAAGGCTTTCGAGGAGCTGAGTACTCCTAAGGAGTTTGTAGATGAGAAGGCTGCTGAAATCAAGAGAATCTGGGATCTGATGAATACCTCATATGATAAGTTCATCAGAACTACAGACGAGTATCATGAGAAGCAGGTTCAAAAGATTTTCAAGAAGCTTTATGACCAGGGAGATATTTATAAGGGTTCATACGACGGACTGTACTGTACACCTTGTGAGTCCTTCTGGACTAAGTCACAGCTGGTAGACGGATGCTGCCCTGACTGCGGACGCCCTGTTAAGGAGGCTTCCGAAGAAGCTTACTTCTTTAAGATGAGCAAGTACGCTCCTAAGCTTATTAAATATATTGAGGATCATCCGGAATTCATACAGCCGGAAGCTCGTAAGAATGAAATGGTTAATACATTCCTGAAACCAGGACTTCAGGATCTCTGCGTATCTAGAACCTCATTTAAATGGGGTATACCTGTAGACTTCGATCCTAAGCACGTGGTTTATGTTTGGATAGATGCACTTTCAAACTATATTACCGGACTTGGCTATGATGCAGATGGTAATTCAGATGAAATGTATAAAAAATACTGGCCAGCAGACCTGCATCTGATAGGTAAGGATATCCTTAGATTCCATACCATTTACTGGCCTATCATGCTTATGGCACTGGGTGAGCCGCTGCCTAAGCAGGTATTTGGTCATCCATGGCTGCTGCAGTCTGATGGCAAAATGAGTAAATCCCGTGGTAATGTACTATATGCAGATGATATGGTAGACCTCTTCGGAGTTGATGCCGTGAGATATTTCCTGCTTCATGAAATGCCATTTGAAAATGATGGTGTTGTATCATGGGAGCTTCTTATCGAGAGAGTTAATTCAGACCTGGCTAATACACTGGGTAATCTGGTTAATAGAACTATCTCTATGTCAAATAAATACTTTGACGGAGTAGTAAATAATACCGGAGTAAGCGAAGAAGTAGATGATGATCTGAAGAGGGTTGTCAGCGACACCAGACTCAGAGTAAACATTTGCATGGACAAGCTTCGTGTAGCTGATGCAATTACAGAGATATGGAATCTCTTCAAGAGATGTAATAAGTATATAGATGAGACTATGCCATGGGTATTGGCTAAGGAAGAGGATAAGCAGGACAGACTTAGTACAGTTCTATATAACCTTATCGAGAGCATTACCATAGGCGCTTCTCTACTGGAGTCATTCCTTCCAGATACATCAGCTCGTATACTTGCGCAGTTAAATACCCAGAAGAGATCAGTCACAGAAATGGGACAGTTTGGTTTATATCCAAATGGCAATAAGGTTACAGATACACCAGAGATACTCTTTGCCAGAATAGATACTGAGGCTATGCTGGACGAGATAGAGCGTCGCTTCCCATCTAAGGAACCTGAACCACAGCCGGATCCAGAGGAAGAGAAGAAGAAAGCTGAGGCTAAGGCTAAGGCTGAGAAGAGTGTGCCTGATTCAGTACAGGCTGTTCAGAAGGCTCTTCTGACTATAGATGACTTCGATAAAATGCAGCTCCAGATAGGAGAGGTTCTATCCTGTGAGGAGGTTCCAAAATCCAAGAAGCTTCTTTGCTCACAGGTGAAGGTGGCTGGAAAGGTTCTACAGATAGTATCAGGAATCAAGAATTATTACAGCCCAGAGGATATGGTTGGTAAGAAGGTTGTTGTTATTACAAATCTTCAGCCTGCTAAGCTGGCAGGTGTATTATCAGAGGGAATGCTCCTTTGTGCTGAGGATGATAATGGAGACCTCGCTCTGCTTACCGCAGACAAGGACGTGCCAGCCGGCTCTATGATTAGTTGATACACACTATTTTCATTATGAACCTTGAAAATTATTATGAATATAATGTGTCATTCTGAGCGAAGCGAAGAATCTCTGAGAGGAAACAATGATAATAAATAAAAATAAAAACCTATACAAATTCATATCCCTGCTTTTGACGATGACTCTGCTTCTCAGTCTGACTGCCTGCGGCAGCAAGGCTTCAAACTATAGAGCATATGTAAAGAGTCTCATATCGTCCAACTATCTGGGTGTAACCGGTGATTATGTCAGACTTACTGGTGCTAATGAAGAGGATGCTGAAGCGACCTATCTGCAAAATGTAACTCGTCTGGCAAATAACCTGGCTACATATTACGGACTGGATATTTCAGCAGACCCACAGCTGGCACCGGCAATGGTGGACCTTTCAAAGCAGATCTATGGCAAGGCTAAGTTCGACGTTGGTAAGGCATATAAGGATAATAATATTAATTACGTAGATGTAACCATCTATCCAATAGACATACTGAATCAGACAAATGCAGAGGTCTCTGCATATGTAGAAAAGTTCAATCAGGCAGTAGATAATGGCGACTATAACGATTATACCAAGGAAGAGTATGAATATGAGTTTGCTACTGGAATAATTGGTATACTGGCTGCAGCGGTTGAGGAGATAGAATATACTGACCCCGAAACAGTAACAGTGAGAATTATTACGGCTGATGACACTTACTATATTGGCAACGAGGACTTCAGAAGTATAGACCGCTGTATCATCTCCACTGACGTTCCGGAAAATGCATCACCACTTGATGCAACTCCGACAGATGGAGAGTAAGGTATGCTGGAGAATTGTAGAAAGGGTTACTTGAACATTTGGCGAAAAGCAGAGTTTAATGCGCATTTATCAGGACAAAAGTCTTGGTGAATGCGCTTTTGTTGCGCCTTTGTTGCTCTTTGAGTTGTATACTACTGTGTAAGAATGCGGATACTATCTATAAGGCGTAGATAGTAAAATAATCTAATATGGAGGAGGGACGCTTATGCCAAGGAGTAAGTATAATGCTGAAATATTTAATCCGGTGAACAAAGTGAATTCCAAGGATCCCGCTTTCCTGAAAATTCAGCAGAAGATTCAGGATTACTATTTCAGAAATGAAGAGTACTATGACGCAATGGAAACTGGCAAGAATGCCAAGGGCGAGTCTATTTTAAAATTTGAGGAGAATAGGCTTAACATAGTAAGAAATATCAATCTAAGAAATGACATTAATAATTATCTCGAGACTAATAAGTCTAAGATGACATCTGTTGAATATCAGTCTGTTGTTCAGTCATATGAGAACTTAGTCAAGAAATTCGATGATGATTTTAAGGATTTAGAGGGGGACAAAATCTTCGAGGCTTTAGACGAAGATATGAAAGCTCAAATTAACAATCCCCCTGCTGATATTAATGCTGAGAAGGCTTCGAAAATGATTGCTACCAGGTATTACCTGGCCTCAATTAAACGTGAGTATAATGCTGCAGATAAAGCCTCTAAAAAAGGTACTGAGGAAGAGAAGCAGGCGGCAGCTAAGTGGAAGGAAAATGTCCTGAAGAAGCTATATTCAGGTACATTTGACAAGGATGTAGATAATTTCATCAAAGATGATGTTATCGGAAAAACTGTTTATGATTATTGTAAGAAGCGTATCACATATGATATGGCTTCCACTGGCTTTGATTTCCGGTCGATGAAAAACTTTAATGCGATAATTAGTAGTGAATTATTTAAGCAAGCGATAGGTAAGATTGAACAGGCTCGTAAACTTGAGATTAATGGAGATGCCGATAAGCAGACAGCTCTTGATTTTTTGGCCGAAGCTGAGAGAATACGTGAAGTCAATAATCTGACTGTTGGTGTTTCAAGTAATAACAAGATTGAAGTTGATACCAGCATGGTCAAATTTAATAAGAATCTGTTCGGAAGCTTCAATGATAAGTTCGCTGAAGTCAAGCAGAGAATGTACGATAAGTACAATGAGCAGATCAAGGCGGATTTGAATTCACAACTGGATGAACACAATAAGAGGATAGAAGAACTAAAGAAGTCTCAGATTGGAGCCAATAGGGAATACAGAGATGCTAAGGTTGCATTAGAAAAACAGGAGAAAATATTTGCCAGGGTCAAGGCTAACTATGAGAAGATGAAGAAAATCGGCTTCATAGATGAAGATGACCGCAAGGTAAATGAGGGAGTATATGAGCGTGAAAGCAAGATTCTGAAGGACCTTAATGACAAGTATGGTGATATTACATCACGTGCATCACGTATAGGAATGGAAATCGATAGATTGACAGAAGAAAAAAGAGTGATGCAGGAGCAGATTGATAAGGTTTATCAGGAGAAGATTAAGGATAATCCTTATGAGCCTAAGAGCAATCGTTATGAGGAACGTCGACTCACGAAGTCTGTTCAAAGGAAGCTTTCTGATGGAACTGTACTTACTTCTGAGGAGCTGTTATCGCCTGTTGAAGTTAAGACAGGCAGATTAAAAGAAATATTTGGCTGTATGAAGGTTATGAGTCCTAATGAGTTAGTTGAGCTGATAAAAATAGAGGATGAAAACTATAATCTATTGGAGCAGGTCCATAAGGATATCGATGTCCAAAATACTGTCGGAGATATAATTGAGCCAGGTGGTCTAGCTCTTGCAGAGAGAAATAGACAGTTAAATCAGGGTGAAGTGGAAGCTGCACCGGAGGAACATGCTCCTGAAGAGAATAAAGTAGAGGAAGCTGCACCAGAAGAAGAGGTGGCTGTAGAAGAGGAAAATAAGCTACAGGACGAGCCTCTTGATATTGATATGGACTCGCTTCAGACAGAGAAGGTGACTGATTTAAAACAGGAAGTGAACGCGCATTCCCAGGAGGACATCCATAAGGGACTGGTCAGCCTCGGTGCAGGTGTAGCAAGTCTTAAAGCAGCCGATAAGGGTGTATGGGGCGGTAGTAAGGAATATGATAATATTATTGAATCCCTCAAGGCTATTCAAGAGGTCGAGGAATACCAGGACGAGCATATCAAGGAATTTGAAGCAACCGATCTTGCTTCTCAGAGAGAAACTCTGCTGGCGGCTAAGAAGAAGCTGGCTGTAGAGATGAAACACTACATCGAACGTAAGAACGGTGAGAAGCAGGATGCTGAGAAGAGGGGAAAGAGAGAGAATGAGAATTCTAAGTTCCGTAGAGAAACTATGGGTAATGTTCTAGGTCTCTTAGAAGAGCATATTCATGCTGATGAAGTGTCTATGGGTATAGATAAGCGAGATAAGACATTTGAGGATGTATCACTTGAACTGGGTTATATTCGTGGAAAGAGTAAGAAGAACAAAAAGCTGGATGAGGTTATCGATCAGCTGGGTCAGCTTGATGGTAATGGACCAGAGAAGCTTCCGATAGATGAGCTACTAGAGCGAATAGTGAAAATACTGGATGAGTTACTCGAGATATTAGAGGAGTTCTCCAGATCATTACTTGCTAGAAATATATCGGAGCAGATTGAAAAGCTTGGAAATCGTTATATGCAGGATGTGGCTGAATTTAAACCTGATCAGCTTGATGAGGCGAAGAAGAGATTCGAAGATATTAATGAGAAGCGTGGATTACATATAGATACGGATGTGAAGCCTAAGCATACTACATTTAATTCTTATGATGATGTGAAACAGTACTATCAGAGAAAAATGCAGGATGGTGTAAAATCTGTATTCTATGAAGAGGCTGGAAAGAAGAGCTTCATCTCCGATTGGGCTCTGTTTGAGGATGCAAATAAAGAGGTCAGCTATGAATTCAAGTTAAGTGATGCTGAGAAGAACATAGAGAAGAATATTACAACCTCAGCACTTAAGTGTGTATTTGCTGATGAACAGCAGAAGGGGAGTGTTATATTTGATCCGAATACCATTAATGCAAAATCTGATGCTTTCGTGAATGAGATGAAGCAGTTTAAGACATTTAATAACAGATTCAGAAAGCGTCTATGCGAGGATATAAAGTCTGTAGAGACAAGTAATAATCCTAACAGTGTAGATATGTCTATGGATAAGATTACGCAGGCTAAGAATGCTGCATTCCAGGATACTATTATCAAAGAGGTCGGCAAGCTAACAACCAAGCTTAACGAGAAGAAGAGCAAGGAAGAAATCCAGAGCAGTATAGATAGTATAAATAGTCTCGATAAACTGTCAAAAATGGTAGGAACTCAGGACGTATATAATAATAAGGTCAAGGTCAATAACAAGGAAATCACCCTCAAGGAATTAAGTAATCTGGCTATTAAGAAAGCGCAGAAGCAGATTGCACCTAAGAAGGTTGTCGGTAAACAGAAGGAAATCAAGGAACCTAAGAAAGCAGTTAATGGAATGAAGAAGTAAGTTGACTGATGGGGTGTACATGAACGTGGTCGCAGATGTAAATTGACATCTGCGACCTTGTTTGCTAATTGGATGCTTTATATGATATAATAGATACGGTTTTTTTTGGAGGAAGAAGCTTTGGAAAGCTTAAAAAGCTTAGCGCCACAGTGCTTGATTTGTGAAACAAATCAAGCACAGTAGGAAAAACTCGAAGTGTAAACGCAGAGTTTTTCCGTAGTTAGCTACAGGCGTTTCAGGGCACGGATGTGCCATGAAAAAGGCTGTAGCGTACACTGTGCTTGAGTGCGGATATAGCAAGGAAATCAAGCCGACGAGGTAAGGAGTTATCGAAACGTATGTTCTGCGGTGCCCTGGTGGGCAGGAAACATAAGAACATTTCGAAAAAATTCGGCGGATGCTCCTTCGGAAGTAGCACATTCGTTATTTATACCTTTAAAAACTGCGGGTGACTGCAGAACAGAGAGGTATGAAGCGTGCGTAAAACTGAAATCATTTTACAGTATTTACAGCCTATGGAAGAACCATGGGTAATTATGGCGTGCACGAAAGGAGAAAAAGATATGTGCGGAATAATTGGTTATACAGGCAGTGACTCTGCCAAGGATATTTTAGTAAATGGATTAAAACAGCTGGAGTATAGAGGCTATGACAGTGCCGGAATAGCGGTTCTTGATCCTAAGACAGGAATCATCCTCAAGAAAAAGGTAGGTAAGGTAGAAGAACTGGAAAAGGCTGCTGCCGAGGATAGTACCGATGCAACCTGTGGTATCGGTCATACAAGATGGGCGACTCACGGTGGAGTTACAGAAACAAATGCTCATCCACATAGACAGGGTTCTGTTACCATTTGTCATAATGGTATCATTGAAAACTATAAGGAGCTTACAACAGAGTATGGTCTGAAGAATACGCTTAAGTCCGAGACAGATACTGAGGTTGTAGCTGCACTTCTTGATAAGTTCTACGAAGGAAATCCATACAAGACAATTAAAAAGGTAGTAGACCTTCTGGCAGGATCATTTGCACTCTGCATTCTTTTTGATGACCAGCCTGGTAAGATATTTGCTATCAGAAATGTCAGTCCAATGGTTGCTGCTTCCTTTGATAACGAAGGAAATAAAGGCTCTATCATTGCATCAGACCTGACAGCAGTAATTAATTTCAGTAAGAAATATTTCGTAGTTCCTGAGTATCATATCCTGACTCTTTCAGAGGATGGAATAGCTGTTCAGGATTTAAAGGGCCGTGCTGTTGAACCTGAAATCCTTGAGGTTAACTGGGATATTACATCAGCTCAGAAGGGTGGATATCCACACTACATGCTGAAGGAGATAAATGAACAGCCTGAGGCTATAGAGAGAACTGTTGCACCTAGGGTACAGGATGGACTTCCATTCCTGGCAGATGACGGTATCGACGACGAAGTACTAAAGAGCCTTAAGGATATAGTTATCGTAGCCTGCGGTACAGCTATGCACGCAGGAATGGTGGGCAAGTCTCTTATAGAGTCAAAGCTCAGAATACCTGTTACAGTAGAAATAGCATCAGAATTCAGATATAAGGATCCTATCATAGATAGCTCCACATTAACTATCGTAGTATCACAGTCCGGGGAAACCATCGATACTCTGGAAGCTCTTAGACTGGCTAAGCAGAAGGGCAGCAAGGTGCTTTCTGTAGTAAATGTAAAGGGCTCTACAATAGCCCGTGAAAGCGACTACGTACTCTATACCCATGCTGGTCCGGAGATAGCAGTTGCCAGCACTAAGGCTTATACAGTTCAGATAGCAGCTATGTATATATTGGCTGCGAGAATCGGACTTGTGAAAGGAATTATGTCAGAGGAGGACGCCCGCGAATTCATGACTAAGCTTCTGGGTGTCGGCGAAATAATGCAGAAGACCATAAAGTCATCAAATGACATTCGCAGAATAGCTAATCATATCAAGACAGCACCTGATGTATTCTACATCGGACGTGGAATAGACTACACCCTCAGCCTTGAGGCATCCCTTAAGCTGAAGGAGATATCCTACATTCACTCTGAGGCATACGCTGCCGGCGAGCTGAAGCACGGAACCATCGCACTTATAGCTGAGCAGGTTCCTGTAATCGCCATTGCAACAGAAGAACATGTATATGCCAAGGTTATATCAAATGTTCGTGAGGTTAAGTCCAGAGGAGCATACGTAATCCTCATCAGTCAGGAAGGTAAGCATGAAAATGCAGAGGTTTGTGACAAGCAGATATTTATACCACAGGTTGATAGCACCTTCGGAGTATTTGCAACAGCAGTTATCCTCCAGCTCATAGCCTACTACACATCTGATGCCAAGGGCCTCGATGTCGACAAGCCACGTAACCTTGCTAAATCAGTTACTGTAGAGTAAAAAAACAAGTGCATAATAGGTAGCGTTATGTTATACTTGAGGCTAGGATTTTAGAAGTACTGAAAGGGGTAACTAGTAATGGAATTAGATATCAAAACAGTGTCCTTTGGTGGATATGACAAGAAAGCAACAGAGACTTATATACTCGAGCAGCAGAAGCATTACGAGGATGAAATAACTAAGCTTAAGGATGACGCCAGCAAGCTTAGCGAAGCTGTAAAGGGTCTGCAGCAGATGCGCGAAGCAAATATGTCAGAGTCTAAGAGTACTATAGATAACCTGAAGACTGTTAATGAACAGCTGGAGAGCGAGGTTCAGCAGCTCAAGGTTGATCTCGAAGGATATAAGAAGAGGGAGATGGAATCAGCATCTAGATATGAATCTATATCCAGAACACTCCTATCAGCTAGAGAATCAGCAGATGCACTTACTCAGAAGACAACAGCTGAATGTGAAGCTAAAACAGCAGAGACTACAGCACAGTGCAAGGCAATGATTGAAGAAACAAATGCTCGTTGTGAACAGCTGAAGGCTGCTACAGAGTCAGAGTGTGATAGACTCCTGTCACAGACACAGAGTAGCTGTCAGGAGAAGCAGGAAACAACCTATGCTGAGTGTGAGAATCTGAAGAGAACAACTAAGGAAGAGACAGATAGAATGAATGCTGAGACACAGCAGAAGTGTGAGAATCTCAAGGCTCAGACAGAGGCAGCATGTGAAAGACTTAAGGAAGATACTATTGCTGAATGCGAGAAGAATAAAGCTGAGGCAAGAGAAGAAATTCGTCAGAATAGAACAGTTGTTAAGAGAGAGTTCGATTCCATCGGCGGATTCATGGCACAGCTTCAGGCAGCACTTGCTGATGTAAATTCAGCTGTAAATGAGACAAAGAGAATCACAGATAGTGCTTTCTCAGATCTGGATAACTCAAAAGCAGAATAAAAGTGTCTTAAAGAAACAAAACAATTAATGATCGGGTAGCTTTTTATATGCTACCCGATTGTGTATGTATACGTTTAAGAGGGGGATGTAGCATGAAGGAATTCGAGTACGTGCAAGCAGCGCTTGAAACCGCTGGACTGGTAGTTGTTGTTAGTTCAATCTCTAAGTCCGCCTCTTTGAATCGTAGAAAGCTGGAATACATTTCCCCAAATGCAGAGATATTAGGGATAAATGCCGAAGCACTGAAACAGGGCTATAGGCTGATTGATGATTATGTTCATCCTAATGACAGAGATAAGTTCAATGAAGCTGTTACCATGTCTCTATCCCAGGATGAGAATTTTTCTTATGAGGTAAGAAATATCGGGGATGATGGATATGTTAGAAATGTAAATGTTGATATCATTCACCTTCCGGATAGAGATGGAAATAAGCTCCTTGAGTTCATTATTAGGGAGATTCCAAAGACTTCGCAGGTGTCGGAGGTAAGGAGTGTTCAGGAACCAAGGATTGACGGCATGAAGAAGATAAATGCCGAGTTTTTTAGAGAACAACATATAGATGATATAGTTAACGGCTTTGCTTCTGTATGTGAGCTATATAGTGTTGTTCTGGATATAAATGGAAAAAAACTTGTCGAACCAACCGGACCGGCTACATACTTGGGTGAGTTCCATGAAATGGTATTTAATCCAAAACACCGTAAGCTATACGATGATATAGTCAATTGTATAGCAGATTCCGGACAGGCTATGTACTCGGAGATAGATGATGGAAATCCTGACAGCAGACTTGCTGCGGCTCCGATTTTTATAGATGGCAAATTCTATGCGACCTGGGTGCTCTATGCGCATACAAAGGGACAGAACCAGAAGCTGTTTAAGGCATTTGAGCATTTCTCAAAAAATGCTGAGATACTTTCAGATACTATTACAAGGCTCTATGTTGGGTCGGTTGCATCCGGCGAGGAGGAGAACATCAAGTATGAGCTTGATTTCGAGAGAAATGCCAAGGAGATTATGGGTAAGGTTCTTAAGGTTGTTGCGGCTGGAGACAGGACAAATATCCTTGAGCTCTATGAGAATGTTGGTAAGCTTCTCGATGTTGATTATATAGTTTACTACGCTGTGGATAGACAGCGCGTGGGTCATATGAATCTCGTTGATTACTGGGCAAGAACTGGTAAGAGTAAAGAGGCTGAAGATGTTTTCGGTTGGGAAAACGACCACTATGACGTTGAGCTTCAGAATAAGATAAAGACTGAGGGTCTTGTGATAGATAAGAAGAATATGACCAACCAGATGAGGGTTGAGATATTCAAGGGAAATGCCAGAGCAGTTATGGTATTTCCAATTAATTATGATGACACTTACATAGGAAGACTAATTTTCATAGAGAATTCGCGTGAGCGAATCTGGAGCAAGCGTGAGGTTTCCTTTGCTAGAGATATAGCTGCTATGATTTCTACAGATATTGCTATTCGTAAGAGGATTCACAAGAGTCGTCGTGGCAGCAAGGTGATTCTTGATATATTTGATTCGTTGCCGGTATACTTATTCGTTAGAAATGTTGAGTCCGGCAAGGTTATATATGCAAATCCAATGCTTAAGAAGAAGATGGGATTTGATATAACTGGACAGGATAGCTTCACTATGATACCTAATGTTCAGGAAGAATATGAAGGCATGAATGAAGCTATGAATGATGCCATTTATAATGGTAGCGAGAAGTATAAGAGATATATCGACAAGCTCGATGGAATATATGACGTGACAGAATATTTCATGACATGGAATGATGGAAGCAAAGTATCAGTCCTTGTTATGACACCGGAAGAGTAATTTAAGGAGAGTAATATAATGGCAAATCTAGATATTGGTATCGATCTTGGTACATCTAATATCCTTGTATATGTGAGAGGTAGAGGCGTGGTTCTTAAGGAGCCTACAGTTATCGCTTATGATAAGGATTCAGAGAAGATAGTTGAGATAGGTGAAGAGGCTAGACTCATGCTGGGAAGAACTCCTGGTAACCTTATAGCTATCAGACCTCTGAAGCATGGCGTTATCTCGGACTATACTAAGGCTGAGGAGATGATTAAATACTTCATTAAGAAGGCCATCGGTCGAAACTTCTTTGGACGTAGACCACGTATATCTATCTGTGTTCCTTCTGGAGCTACAGAGGTTGAAAAAAGAGCGGTAGAGACTGCTACATATAATGCAGGGGCGAGATACGTTAATATCGTTGAAGAGCCAATAGCAGCAGCTATAGGTGCAGGTATCGATATAGTTCGTCCGGTTGGAAATATGATAGTGGATATCGGTGGAGGTACTACTGATATAGCAGTAATTTCCATGGGTGGTGCAGTGGTTACCTCATCTATCAAGACTGCAGGTGATGATTTCGATGATGCCATTATTAAGTATATAAGAAAGAGACACAACCTTCTGATAGGCGAGAGAAGTGCCGAGGAGGTTAAGATAAATATCGGAACTAGCTATAAGAGACCAGAGAACATTTCCATGGATGTAAGAGGACGTAATCTGGTTACTGGTCTTCCTAAGACTGTTACAATTACCTCTGATGAGACAGAGGAAGCTCTGAGAGAGCCAACAGGACAGATTGTTGAAGCAATACATGCTGTTCTTGAGAAGACTCCTCCTGAGCTTGCAGCAGACATTGCTGATAGAGGAATTGTTCTGACAGGTGGTGGAGCGCTGCTTCACGGACTTGAACAGTTGGTTGAGGAAAAGACAGGAATAACTACTGTAACTGCTGAGGATCCTATGTCAGTCGTAGCCGTAGGAACAGGTAAGTATATCGACTATCTGGCTGAACAGGATATGTAATAAGCTAAAGAACAGGTACAAGATGATACTTGAAGGATATGTTAGTAAAATAATCTATCAAAATGAAGATAATAGTTATACAGTATTTGTAGTTGAGACCGCAGATGGGGACGAGGTCATGGTGGGCCAGGTTCCAGGAATAGCAGAGGGAATGTTTATTCAGGCAGAGGGTGACTATGTGCATCATCCTCAGTACGATCTGCAGTTTAAGATTACAGCAAGCGAGCTCAGTATGCCTAGTGATACAGAAGGCATACTGAGATTTTTAAGTTCGGGGATAATTAAGGGCGTAGGAGAGGTTTTAGCTAAAAGAATCGTTAAAAAGTTTGGCGAAGATACACTTAGGGTTATGGAAGAGGAACCGGAGAGGCTGGCGGAGATAAATGGTATCTCAGAGCGAATGGCCATGAAAATCGCGGTTTGCTATAACGATAACAGAACTTATAGAAATGTTATCATATTCCTTTCTCAGTACGGTATCAGCGTTAATCAGGCACTGAAGATATATCATGAATTTGGAGATGGAATATACGATACGATAAGGAAGAATCCTTATGAGATAGCGGGAAAGGTTCCAGGTATAGGCTTCAAAATAGTTGATAGAATGGCTATGCAGACAGGTATAGCTGTTGATTCTGAATATAGAGTTGAAGCGGCAGTTATTTTTAGTCTAAATCATGCGATGTTAGAAGGTCATCTCTATCTTCCAGAACCTATACTAGCTACGGATATTTTTGGACTATTAGATTCAGAAATGTCCTTTGAAGATTTTTCTGAAAGACTAAGTGGCATACTTTCGAAGATGGAGCTTGATAAGAA
>OCVV011312009.1_pt1 | contig 13528 bp, 9 predicted proteins | sample 1539721 | NCBI WGS metagenome assembly OCVV01 (sample SAMN02144230, study PRJEB22623) | gut metagenome | biome: sheep rumen | host: Ovis aries | place: New Zealand
CTGAGCAGGGTCACCTCGTGGCTATGCAGGTGGCTGCCATGAAGCCTGTGGCACTCGACAAGGAGAGTGTCGATCAGAAGATTCTCGACGAGGAGTACAAGACTGCTGTCGAGAAGACAAAACTGGAGCAGGTTGAGAAGTATGTGGAGATGAAGATCAAGAAGGCCGGCATCAACCCCAACCTCGTTGACTCAGAGGATCACATCGAGAGCAACATGGCCAAGGGCTGGCTGACACAGGCTCAGGCTGACGAGGCCCGTAAGATCATTGCCGAGGCAAAGGTCGAGGGTGAGGCTCAACTGAAGATGCCTATGATCGAGAACATCGCCAAGGGCCGCGTACAGAAGTTCCTGAAGGAGAACTGTCTGGTAGACCAGGAGTTCCAGTTCGGCGACGGCGACAAGGCAACTGTCTCTCAGTGGCTCGCCAAGCAGGACAAGGACCTGAAGATTGTCGACTTCAAGCGCTTCACGCTCGTTGCAGACTAACCTTTCAGTAGTGATTATAAGAAAATCGGCATTGCTTTCGCAGTGCCGATTTTTTATTGCCTATTTCTTATTGGCAGCCTCTACCTCTCGAATACAGTTCAATGCATTCAGTGTGCGAGGATAGCCGATAAAGGGAAGATTAGACGAGATGACGGCGATGAGGAAGTCTTTATCGTTGCCTACATGATTGTTGCCGGCGATATGGCCCTTCAACTGGGGCTCGCATCCACCTTGGGCAGCAAGGAAGCAGAAGGTGATCAGTTCGCGCATCTTCAGATTTAACCCTGTGCGTGTATAGTAGTCGCCGAAACAGTTGTCGGCCAGCCAGTGGTTGATATGCCGACTGTCCTCTGGGCCCGACTTCCAGAAGTCGCGCATGCCCTCGCCAAAACAGCCAATCTGTGCCTGAGTGCCGGCTTCGCGGCGATTCTCCATTGTGGTCTGTGTCTGAGCGGGCAAGGGTAGGGTGATGCCTTTTGCTGAGAGGACGTCATTGGTGGCTGTCAGAAACGGACGGACACGGCCCAGTCCCAGATAGGCTGTGGCCTGATACACAATCTCTTTCACCTCAACAGGCGTCACGCCATTGCTGAGCGCCTGCGGTAGCAGTTCACGATATTCGTCGATACCCTGACAGCCGAGCAGTGTGGCCAGATAGCAGATGTGGCGGGTGCGGTCGTCGAGTTGCGTCTTCACCTGGCTTACCACTTCGTTGAAGGCGAAAGCCTCGAAGCGTTCTGTAAACTCTGGATCAGTTGTGCTCAGCAGTTCACGGCTGGCAGGCAGTTTGTCGTATTCGGCGTCAACGACAGGCTCCAGCCACTCATTAGAAGCCCCTTCTTCTACCTTCGTCATAAATGTCAGGTGCTGGAACCATGAGTCTTTCGCAGCACCGTGCCAGTGCTTGGCTTCGGCAGGGATGGCGACAACGGTGCCTGGGTGCATTGCCAGCGGCTCCTTGCCCTCTTCCACATACCAGCCGTGACCAGCCACGCAGATAAGCACTTGCACCGACTTGTGGTGAATGTGCCAGTTGTTGCGACAGCGGGGTTCGAAGGTGACATTCACGAGTCCGCTGTTCTGGGCATCGAGCGGGGCCAGGTAACTGTTGCCGATGAAATACTTGGCGTAGGCGGTGTTCAGTTCGCCTTTCGGCCATACATTAAAATCTACTTCCTGTGCATTCATATTCGTAGTCATAATCAGTGTAATAATTGCAAAGAGTAAACGTTTCATATTGATTTCTTCTTTTTGGATTTGTTTTACGGTGCAAAGATACAAATAAACCCCGAAGGCAGGTGTACACAAATTACGGATTTTGTTACCTTTATTACTGATTGTACGCTTTTGCTGATTGTAACAATCTCTTCAGGTCGCTTGCAAATCTGGCGGAAAAGCGCCTTGCTCCCTTGTCCCAGAGATGGCTCACGTCCTTGAAGTATTCTGGATGGTCAAGGTAAAGGCCGCTGGTATGATAATCCATAAAAGGTATCTGATGATCGTGAGCGAAAGCCTTCAGAACGTCGTAGTGATGGGCGTCGACAGTGCTGAATCTTGGGGAAACGGTGAAGATGAGTTGAATGTTGCGATCCTGACACACATGGGCAAAACGCTCCATATACACATATTTCAAACTGTCTCTATCGATGGCGGTTTCCTCCTTCTTTGGCGTTGCTGGTTGCTGTCTGGGCGCCGGCAAGGGGATATAGCCATGATCCTCTCCTTTCTGTCGGTTGAATGCCAGTCCCAGTATGTTGGAGGAAGCCTTGGCATTATAGCGATAGAGATGCGACAACTGATAAGCCCAGTGGTTACCAGCCAAAAGGTAGATGGAATCGGCTGCTTCACTATGGCCGAAGAGCGGTGCAAAGAAGGAGACGGTGCTGAAGTCATCGGCCTGCGGACAGTAGTCTGCGGGCATCACTTCCAGGCAGATTACCTTGGGTGTGGTGCGGGCCAGGATGTGCTGGAGCACGATGTAGTGAGAATAGATGTTGTTTGACCCTCCCACGCCGGCGTTATAGACGCTCATGCCAAGCGTATCAGAAAGGATGGAAGGCAGATAGTGATGGTGGCAGCGCGAGGCTCCCATCAGGATGACGTCCTCGTGGATGCTGTCGCGAAGATAGCGCAGTTTGGGACCCAGCACGTCGTTGGTGTGCTGTCCCACGTAGTCCATCACCATCCCGCCGATACGGTCGGTGGCCAACAGGCTGATGAGGATAAAGACTACTGAACAGACAAACTTCTTCATCGCGATACTCTTTTAGAATTGGAAATAGATGAACTGGTCACCGCCCAGCACACCAAACAATATCACTATCGCTATCATCGCTACGATGTAGGCATGGCGCACCAGCCAGTGGCGCGATTCGGCAATCTGAATCCTATGGTTATATTCATCCGACACCTCTTTCACAAACATCAGCAACAGGGCCGATGCTGCCAGACAGAGGTCGGTGAACATGGCAAAACTGATATCAGGGATGCCCGCCTTGGTGAAGATGCCTGTTATGACCGTCAGTGCATCTGCCATATTATTGGCTCGGAAGAAAATCCAGGCCAGTGAGACGAGCACAAAGGTGACTGCCCAGTGCATCAGTTTCGCTGCCCCTGAATAACTGCGTTTGCCGACGCCCAGTGCCTTCTCTATGCAGAGCAGGATGCCGTGCAGCGTGCCCCAGCAGAAGAATGTCCAGTTGGCGCCGTGCCAGATGCCGCTGACGATGAACGTCACCAGCAGGTTGAAATAATTGCGCATCCGCCCTACGCGGTTGCCGCCCAGGGGGATGTAGACATAGTCCTTGAACCAGGTGGACAGGGAGATGTGCCAGCGGTGCCAGAACTCGCCGACAGTACAGGCGAAGTAGGGGCGGCGGAAGTTCTCCATCAGCCGGAACCCCAGAATGCGAGCCACGCCGATGGCAATCAGCGAGTAGCCAGCGAAGTCACCGTATATCTGGAAGGGGAACAGCAGCGAAGCCACCAGATAGGACCCGCCGTTGTGCATAGCGGCATTGTTGAAGATGGAGTCCACGTAGAGGCCGCAGCGGTCGGCCACCACCAGTTTCATGAAATAGCCCCACACCATCAGTCTCACGCCTGCCATCACCTGCTCGTAATCGAACGGATGGCGCGCCTTGAACTGTGGCAGCAGATTGTTGGAACGCTCGATGGGGCCAGCCACCAACTGTGGAAAGAATGAGACGAACAGGGCGTAGGTAGGGAAGTCGCGCTCCACCTTCGTCGTGCCTCTGTAGACATCGATGGAATAGCCCAGTGCCTGAAACGTGTAGAACGAGATGCCCACGGGCAGCAGGAATTCGAATGCTGGCAGGTCAATCGCCAGACCGCTTGTCTGCAGGGCGTACTCGACATTCGACGCCAGGAAATTGTAGTATTTGAATAGGAAGAGGATGGCCAGGTTGAGCACAAGGCTGCTCACCAGACAGAGCCGCTTCTTGCCCTGCTCCTCAAAGGAGTCTATGCCAAGAGCCGCAAGGTAGGTGACGACGGTGCTCGTGAGCAACAGCAGGGCGTAAGCCGGCTGCCAGTTCATATAGAAGTAGTAACTGGCCGCGAGCAAAAGCAGGTTACGCACCTTGACTTGCGACGCAGGGATGCAGAAATATATCAAGCATACTATTGGGAAGAACAATAGGAATGCGATGGAATTAAACAACATCTCTCTCTTCTTTTCTGTTTACAGTTTGCAAAGTTACGAAATAAAACTGACATACGGAAGCGATTTTGGAAGATTAACGCAGTCCGCCCAGGTAATTAGTTAGTATTTTTTTGTTAGTGAGAAACCGGTCTCTGTGAAGAGGCCGGCTTTCTGTTAACAACTAAAGAAACTACTTAATATTCTTTAAAAACTAAAGCATTTAGTTGTTAATAACGAAAAGTTTTAGTTACTTTGCGTCCAGATATTGAATAAATCGCTCACGCTCGGCCATCTGAGAAGAGTTCTCACGGCTCTCGCTTCATCGCGATTTTGACTGACGCAAGTAAATTGTTAAACGAAACAACCTGAAAGCAATGAAGAAACTGACCAACAAGGAAAAGGAGATTATGGACCTGTACTGGAAGCACGGGCCGATGTTCGTGCGCGAATTGCAGGAGCATTACGACGAGCCTCGTCCGCACTTCAATACGCTCTCTACCATCGTGCGTATCTTGGAGCGTGAGGGATTCCTCGGGCACAAGCAGTTCGGCAATACTTATCAGTACTACCCGCTCATCACGGAGGGAGAGTACGGCCGCAAGTCGATAGCAGGTATCATCAAGAACTACTTCAACGACTCCTACCTCTCTGCCGTCTCCTCGTTTGTCAAGGAAGAGAAGATCAGCGTAGAGGAACTGCGCGAACTCATTGACGAAATTGAGAATGATGATTAGTGCATTGTGCATTGTGAATTGAGAAAATGAATGACTTTCTGATATACGACCTGAAGGTGGCGGTGCTGATCATCGTGTTCTATATGTTCTACCGCCTGCTGCTCGCGAAGGAGACGTTCCACCGCGTAAACCGCGCCATGCTGCTCCTGACGGCTATGGCCTCGTTTGTGCTGCCGCTGTGCGTCATCACCTTCCACAAGACAATGCTCGTAGAGGCATTGCCCAATGTGGAGATAGGCGACTTGCAGACGGCTGCGATGCCAGATGCGCCATCGGCCACATCCCTGTGGCAAATGGCCTTACCTATCCTATATATCACAGGCGTAATAGCAGCACTGGGCCATACGATGGTTTCAATACTGAAAGTCTGGTCATTGATACAACGAAGCGAGAAGCACCCCCAGCCTGATGGCACCATCCTCTGCGTGACCGGTCGCGATGAGGTGTCGCCCTTCAGTTGGATGCGCTATATCGTGATGAACCGAGGCGACTATGAGGCACAGGATGCCGCCATACTCGCCCATGAACGGGGACACATACGCCTCAAGCACTCCTGGGACGTGCTCCTCGTGGATCTGCTCACCGCCCTCCAGTGGTTTAACCCTGCGATGTGGATGCTGCGCCAGGACTTGCGCGCCATCCACGAGTATGAGGCCGACGGTGAAGTACTCTCTCAAGGGATTAACGCGCGTCAATATCAATATCTGTTAATTTCGAAAGCCGCGAGCATTGGCGGGTACTCCATTGCCAACGGTATCAGTCACAGTACCCTCAAAAACCGAATAAAAATGATGACAAATAGTAATACTAAGAGAAGCAGTCTGCTGAAACTGCTCGTACTCATACCGATAGTGGGCATTGCCCTGGCCCTGAATGCAGAGACGGTCACAGACTATGTCTACAACGAACCTCAGAAGCAAATGCCTGTCAAGAAAGGCAGGAAGAACGCTACCATCAAGACTGGCTCCGGAAAGGATATCCAGATCGTTGAGGAGAGAGGAGAGAGAAAAGAAGAAGGAGATGCGACTTATGATGTCGAGATGTTTACCGTTAAAGGCAAAGTGTTCGATGCGGATGATAAATCGCCCATCGTCGGTGCGGTAGTCAAGATTGCCGGCTCTGCCAAAGGTACCGTGACTGACAGGGAAGGCAATTTCCGCCTGGAATTATCAGACGGCGACCGTAATATTGAGGTGCTGTATGTCGGATATGATGCTTATTCCGTCGGTGTCAGCAAGGCTTATGCCAAAGACTACGACTATATGATTGCCCTCAACAAGGAGGGTGCCGATACAGGTAAGGCATTCGACGTGGTAGAGAATATGCCGAAGTTCCCTGGTGGCCCTCAGGCCTTGTTTGAATACCTCGCCAAGAACGTTCGCTATCCGAAGGAAGCCGAAGCAGCAGGCCTTCAGGGCAGAGTGATCGTAACGTTTGTGGTAGAGAAGGACGGTAGCGTCACTAATGCCAATATCGTCAAGTCGGTAGATCCGGCACTCGACGCTGAGGCCCTCCGTGTGGTAGCGGGCATGCCGACCTGGGAGCCGGGCACTCAGAACGGAAAGGCCGTCTGCGTGAAGTACACTGTGCCTATCACTTTCCGTCTGCAAGGCGAGGATGGCAAGAAAGAGACGGGTAAACGCGAAGGTACCAGTCTGCTGAATGAAATGGTCGTCGTCGGCTTCGGAAAGCAGACTCCTGCTGACAACCAGCCACTCTACATCGTTGACGGCGTGACGATGGAGCCAGAGAAGATCAAGACGATCGATCCGAAATCGATAGACCACATGGAGGTGCTGAAGAACAAATCGTCCGTCGAGAAGTATGGTGAGAAAGGCAAGAATGGCGTCGTCCTGATCACAACCAAAAAGTAATCTCTCTCTTATGATGCATAAACTGCAAATGATGCTTGTCCTCGCCCTACTGACGATGTTTTCGCCAGTGGCGGGGACGGCTCTCGCACAGGGCCATAGGCAGGACTCACTGCAGATGCTGACAAGCCTGGGTGACAGTTGCATGAAGCAATATAACACCCTTGAGGCGCTGAAGTATTACCAACAGGCATACGGCATCGCCAAGGCCATAGCGGGCACTCAGGCTAAGGAGAACCTCGACCTGCCGATCGACAAACTCGAGAAACTGCCTGAGGAGAAGCAGATGGAGATCATCGAGCGACTGAAACGGGCGGCAGAGATGAGTGCAGTGGTAGACTGCGGCATACAGATGAAACTGGCCGACTGCTACTACAAGCGGGCCGACTATCGCCAGGCTGCTGACCTGCTGAAGAATGTGCCCGAGGACAGCCTCTCACACGAGGCCTTCCGCGAACTGGCCTACAGTTATCAGAAGCAGGGCGATAACGACTCGTATGTGTACTGGGCAAGTCGCCTTGTCGGCCACTATCCGATGGACGGTGAGATGGTGGCGGGGCTCATCCTGGGCTATACTCAACAGAGCCAGCCGGAGAAAGGTATCATCTGTGGCATGAAATACAGTCTGAGGGACTCAACGAATATCCTGGTGAACAGGGCACTGGCTGATGCGTGGTTTATGAACCGCGACTTCTCTGCTGCCGCCAAGTTGTACGACCGACTGCTACAGCAGGGTGACTCTACGTTTAACACGCTCTACTCAGCCGGTATGAGTCATTCGCAGACGGGCAACCTCGAACGGGCCTACCAGTGCCTGCTCCCTGCACTATACCTCAGTCAGATGCATCATCAGGGCTGTGCCTATCGGCTCGGCGTGGTCTGTGTCGACACCAAGCGCTACGAGGATGGCCTTGGCTATCTGACCCTGGCCCGCGAACTGATGAAGCCCGACACGACCGTGATGAAGGCAATAACACTCTCGCAGGGCGAAGGCTACTATCTGACGGAACACTACAAGGAGGCTGTCGATGCCTGGAAGGAGCACCTGAGATACAACCCCGGCTCCATCGCCACCTATTATAATATTGCCAATGCCTACACGTATCTGCTGAATGACAAGGAACAGGCTGAAGCCAATTATCGCAAGTTCCTCGACCTCGCCCGAAAGGAGGAGAGACCCACGGAGAAACTCGCAGAGATGATTCGGAATGCGGAAAATGTGCTGAAGATGTTCAGCAAACGCGTGCGTTAAAGAAACATAAATAGGCAGGACGGTTTGTAACAAATATGATACTTTTGCGTCTATTTAGATGTAAACAAGTTTTTTATGAAAAGAATAGCGTTCGTGGTAATCGCTCTGTGTCTGTCGGTGAGTTCTGTGATTCAGGCTCAGGACAGGCGTTATTCCCGACCTGCGGATTCCCGACCTGCGGTCGCCTACCCGTTGCCTTTCGCCGTGACGGTATCGGTTGACTCTGCCATAGCCAGTACGCCGCAGAAAGTGTATCTCGTATCGTATATGGAGAAGGAGTTCCAACTGCACGATTCACTCGCCATCGACTCTGTACATCGCAAAGGTACGATGCACGGCTCTGTGCCCTACGAGTATAACGTCAACCTGATGTTCGCCCGCCGAGGACCAGGCACGGTGCCCATTGTAGTGAAAAACGGTGACTCGCTCAGCATCCACGTCGGCGCCGAGGATGACGGATTCCGCTTCAGATATATAGATAAGGTGGAGGGCTCGCCTTCGACGCTGGAATATATCCGCAGTCAGGACATGAGCGACAGTCTCAGGGCCAAGCGGATAAAAATCCGGTCAGAGATGAATATGTACGACCTCTCCGACGCACGGCGTGACTCTCTGAAGAAGGAGTGGGATACCACAGAGGCGGCTGGCTGGATGGAGCGCTATAACTACACAATGACAGGTAATAGTCCCTATAGCGTCGTAGAGCAGGCATCACACGTACTGAGTGCAGCCAGGAACAAAAGTTATTACTCCGAAAGTCCTCTCACGATGGACGATGCCGACAGGATGATGAACCATCTGATGAAGAAGTTCCCGGACTACCCGCCATTGATAGCCCTCGCCAACGACAGTACCCTGGGCGACAACTACACCTCGGCCTGGAGTTTCGACTTCTACGCCATGAGGCTGCGCGAACTGAGCCGGAGGTTTATTGTTCAGTCGCAAGACAGTGCACTCTGTCCGCTGAAAGTGGGTGACTACATGAATATCTCTGTCGCCTATAATAATCTGAACAGATATCGTGGCAAGTACTTGCTGGTGGATTTCTGGGCCTCATGGTGTGAGCCTTGCCTGATAGAGATACCGAACATCAAACTGATGGCGCAGATGTTCAGTGAAGACTTGGATGTGGTGCTCGTCTCGCTTGACAAGACTTCGAGGGAGTGGTGGCAGGCCACGAAGAAGTATGACTTCCGCAGCAAGACCAAGGAGCAGACGGACAAGCCCTTCATCCTGAATCATCTCCGGGGCTACGATGACAAGACGGGCGAGATGTGGCCCGGGGTCAAGAAACTGGGCATCAAGACGATTCCGCACAACTACCTCGTGGATCGCTCTGGCCGTATCGTCGCCAAGAACATCAGCATCCCATTAGCCATCGACAAACTGAAACGATTAATTGAAAAGGAGAAAAGCAAATGAGAAGAATCATCCTCGCACTATTCACTATTCACTGTGCACTATTCACTGCTTTAGCCCAGACGGACAGCCTGCGCAGTGAATCTCGCCGCTGGGCAGAGCGCGGCTATTATGGGCGCAGCCTCGATGCAATCCGCCTGATACCCGACGACTCCCTCGCCCTCGACGATATGCGACTTCACTACGAAGCACTAAGTAACCTCGGACAGGAAGACTCCCTCGTACAGTGGGGTGAAAAAATCCTGAAGCAAGACCCTTACTGCATCCCCATCCTGCTCGACTACACCAGTCGTCTGAACAGGGGTGTACATTCTGAGTCGGGAGTGCCCAATCCCACTCGCGTCATTGAGATCTGCGAACAATACAAGAAGCGCGACTCCACCCATATCCTCGTGAACCGTCAACTTGCTGAGGCTTATTATCACATAGGAAACTATGACCGTGCCCTGCTGGAACTGAAACACCTGATGGAGATGGGTGATACCTGTTTCAGTACCCTATACACCACAGGCCTGACCTACCAACGGATGGGTGATGACAGTTCGGCCTATGACTATCTCTACCACGCCTACCAGAAAAACGATCATCACGCATACTGCCTCTTCATACTTGGTATCGTGTGCAATAGGATCGGCTTAGGTGGAGAAGCGCTTGGTTATCTCGACGAGGCCAAGAAACTCATGATGCCTGACCGCAGGACGCTCTATCGCCTGCACCGCGAACTGGCAGAAGCCTTCAACCATAAGAACGAGGCCGATTTCCGTTTGGAAGAATTACTGGAGTGCGTGAAATATGCCAACGATGACGAACTGCCGCTCTTGGACTACGACATGGGACAGTGCTACCTTAAGTTGAAACAGCGCGACAAGGCACAGGAGCATCTACAGAAATTCCTCGATGCCACGCAAAACCGTGAGTATAATAACAATATAAAATATAAGCGCGAGAACGCTCAACAGACTCTCCGTATGATGATGTGGTAGGGGAGTTAGTATTCCGTCTTGTCTGTCTTTTTCTGCCAGAGGCGGAAAGAACTCAGGGCTTCGTCGCGCAGAAGGGGCATGATGGGGACGGTGCGTGCATAGAGCGGACGCTCCAGTTCCTCGTAGATAAAATCGTCGGCAAAGTTGATCTCGCGGGCATCCTTTCGGGTGTTACCATAGAAGATGCGGCTGATGCGGGCCCAATAGATTGAACCAAGGCACATCGGGCACGGTTCGCAAGAGGTATAGATGGTGCATCCAGAGAGATCGAAGGTGCCAAGTCGGCGACATGCCTCACGGATAGTGTTCACTTCGGCATGGGCTGTTGGGTCGTTGTCTATGGTTACAGAGTTAGACCTGCCTGCAATGACCTGCCCGTCCTTGACGATGATGGCCCCGAAGGGGCCTCCGCCGTTTTTCACGCTCTCATCGGCCAGACGGATGGCTTCGCGCATAAATGCCTTGTCCTGTTCTGTAATAGTGGTAGGCCTGTCTGCCGGCTCTTCCTCTTGGCGGAAACTGATGGTCTGCGTATCATAGTCCATGGCTTCGATCACTGCCATTGCCTCCACCTTATAGCCTTCTTCACGCAGGATGTGCCCTCCTTTCTGATAGCCTTTCTCTACGGCTACACCGATGCCGACAACCTCTGCACCGGCCTGCTTCACGATGTCTATCAGGGCATGGGAGGCTTCACCGTCGGCCAGGAAGTCGTCTACTATCAGCACTTTGTCAGAGGCCGACAGATACTCTCGCGACACGAACACCTTGTTCTTCTGCTTGTGAGTATAAGAAAAGGCCTCAGATATGTATTTGTCATCGGGGGTTAAGACAGTCTCGCTCTTTCTGGCGAACACCATGGGCACGTCATAGAGGTGGCCCATCATCGTGGCGATAGCGATACCGCTGGCCTCGATGGTGAGAACCTTCGTCACCTCAAGGCCTTCGAAACGGTATTTCAGGTCCCATGCCATCTGTCGCATGAGTTCGATGTCTATCTGATGATTCAGAAACTGGTCTATCTTCAGGATATTGCCAGGATAGACGATGCCATCGCGCTTGATTCTTTCTTCTAGATAATTCATATAATAGTGAAAAGTAAATTGTGCATTGTGCATTATGAATTGTGCATTGTGCATTATGAATTGTGCATTGTGCATTACTGGGCTATCAGGCTGATGGCGAACCCGCCGCCGGGGGCCTCGGTCAGTTTGAGCGTCTGTCCGGCCTTTACCACTTGCCTGGTGATGGTGTAGGCCTTCGGGTTAGTCTCATAGTGGGCATCCTTGGCATCGGCGTAGATGGTGCAGTCGTATTTTCGGCCCTTGTCGAGGAAGTCGAGACGGAGGTTGACGGTGTGGCCCTGCTCGTCGCACTTGCCTCCTACAAACCAGTTGTCAGTGCCCTTGGCCTTACGGGCCACTGTGATATAGTCGCCTGGCTCTGCCTCCAGGTAGCGGGAGTCGTCCCAGTCGCAGGCCACGTCGCGGATAAACTGGAAGGCGTCGTCATATTTCTCATAGTGCTCTGGCAGGTCGGCAGCCATCTGCAGGGGCGAATACATCGTCAGGTAGAGGGCCAGTGAGCCGGCGATGGTGATGCGGGCCCAGGAGGTATTGTTGCTCCAGGTGGACAGTCTGGTCTCGAAGATACCGGGCGTGTAGTCCATGGGTCCTCCCTGAAGGCGGGTGAACGGCAGAATGCAGGTATGGTCGGGTCTGCTTCCGCCGAAAGCCTCATACTCCGTGCCACGGGCTGACTCACCGCCTACGAGGTTGGGGTAGGTACGGCAAAGACCGGTAGGACGGGTGGCCTCGTGGGAGTTGACCATGATGTGATGCTTGGCTGCCTCCTTGATGACATAGAGGTAGTGGTTGTTGGCCGACTGCGAGTAGTGGTGGTCACCTCGGGGGATGATATCGCCCACATAGCCCGTCTTCACGGCATCGTAGCCGTAGCGGTTCATCAGACTGAAGGCCTCCTTGATATGGCGCTCGTAGTTCTGTGTCGAACTGGAGGTCTCGTGGTGCATCAGTATCTTCACACCCTTTGAATGGGCATACTCATTGAGCATCTTGATGTCGAAGTCGGGGTAGGGTGTCACGAAGTCGAAGACATCGCGCTTCCACATGTTGGCCCAGTCTTCCCAGCCGACGTTCCAGCCCTCGACGAGCACCTCCTGGAGACCGTTCTTGGCGGCGAAGTCGATGTAGCGCTTCACCTTCTCGTTGTTGGCGGCATGTCGGCCATTGGGCTTCACCTTCGTCCAGTCGATCTTGTCGAGCCGGATGCTGGGGAACTCATCGGTGTAGTTCCACGATGACTTGCCGACGATCATCTCCCACCACACGCCGCAGTACTTTGTGGGGTGAATCCAACTGACATCCTCGAGGGCGCACGGTTCGTTGAGGTTCAGGATCAGGTTGCTTGAGAGCATGTGGCGGGCATCGTCGCTGACCATCACCGTGCGCCAGGGTGTCTCGCAGGGTGTCTGCATTGCGCCCTTCAGTCCTGTGGCGTCGGGTGTGAGGTGGCTCACGAAGGTGAAGGGTTCTGGCAGGGGGTAGGCCGACGGTCTCGGGGCGGGCGTGTAGGCATTGCTGCTGCCGCCGAGTTTCGTGGTGAGGGCCTTGGTCTGGGCATCCACCAGTTCGAGGTGCATGGTGGCATAGTCGAGGCAGGCGGCCTCGTGGATGTTGATATACAGCCCGTCGTCGCTCTTCATCTGGAGCGAGGTCTGTACGCCTGTCTCGGAGAAGGTGGCAACGGAGGAGTTGCCCCAGTTGACGGCCTTCTGGAATCGGCCGCGAATCTCTGACAGCCTTGTCTCCTGAGTCTCCTGCTCCTGTGTGTCGTAGTCGCCGGGGAGCCACCAGGCCTTATGGTCGCCGGCCATGGCAAACTCCGTCATCTCTTCCTGGATGAGGAAATAGTTCAGGTCGTCCTGCTGCGGGAACTCGTAGCGGAAACCGATGCCGTCGTCGTAGACGCGGAAGCGCAGGACCATTGTGCGCAGACGCTCTTTCACGGCCACGCCCAGGTCGGTGCCGTCGCCGGTGTACTTCTCTATCTGCTCGCACTGTTCGAGGGTCGCTTCGAGTTCGTTGTAGTGGTTGC
>OCVV011350606.1_pt1 | contig 13527 bp, 8 predicted proteins | sample 1539721 | NCBI WGS metagenome assembly OCVV01 (sample SAMN02144230, study PRJEB22623) | gut metagenome | biome: sheep rumen | host: Ovis aries | place: New Zealand
GTGTATGCCATTTTTTCTTGTTTTTTCGCAAAATTACTTACGAATACCAAGCTCTTTGATGATAGCACGGTAACGCTCGATGTCTTTCGCCTTCAGGTAATCCAACATACGACGACGTTTTCCTACCAGTGCGGTCAGAGCACGCTCTGTACCGAAGTCCTTGCGGTTTTCCTTCAAGTGCTCGGTGAGGTGGTTGATACGGAAGGTGAACAAAGCGATTTGGCTCTCAGCAGAACCGGTGTTTTTAGCGTCGTTGCCGTATTTTGCGAACAACTCAGCTTTCTTTTCAGAAGTTAAATACATGATTTAATTTACGATTTGACGATTTACGATGTACGATAGATCGTCGGTTTAACAATGTCGGCTAAAGGAGCATCGCAGGGATCGCAACTTCGCCGAATTAGCATGCTTTTTCACAAAAAAGCGTGCAAAGTTACAACAAAAATCGCAAATATACAAATAATTTTGCATTTTTTTGCGATTTTTCTTGCATATTTGCAAAAAAAGCAGTAATTTTGCACGATTTTTACTCCTCAAAGCCTTTTTGGGGACCCCGACGAACGCCAACAAAGTGCGTTCGGTGGGGAGAGCGGAGGCACAAGTTGCTCGTCCATTAAGCGGAGCGGTATGGACTATCGCACACTTGTTGCCGAACGCGAGGGGCTATCTGGTTTTGACAGCAGGTAGAATGGTTGTGTAAGCACGCCGAGCATTGAGGATACGCTCGTAAATATCATCTTCGAACTATAACTGGCAACACTTCTTATGCTCTCGCTGCCTAATCGAAGCACAGTAGATTAGCTTATTTCGGGCGCAAGGCGCCTGAACGAGACGTCGCTCCAAGCCGAGTCTGTGGGCTGAAGGGTATAGCGGCGCAGGAATACACAGAATAGGAGACGCATGCTGCGATACGTGTCTGAAGTTTTAGCAGATAAGCCGGCGGTTGGTGGCTTGGGTCTTGCCTCCGGACGAAAATGAAGGCCAAGATAAGCGTGTAGAAAGCATAAGTATTCCTTGTTTGGACGCGGGTTCGACTCCCGCTAGCTCCACAAAAGTGTGAAGCAATCGGGGAGTACTCCCCGCGCGGGTTCTTAGCCCCTAAAGGGGCACGATTATTGCCTAAGCAATTTTCGACTCCCGCTAGCTCCACACAAACAATGGTTTGAAATTGTTTGAATTGGTTTGAAATGGTTAACTATTTCAAACGCGAAGCATCAAACAATATTGGGGCACTAGCTCATCTGGTAGAGCGTAACGTTCGCAATGTTAAGGTAAGGGGTTCGAGTCCCCTGTGCTCCACAAGAAATCCGGCATGTGCCGGATTTTTTTTGTTTGAGGTTGTTTGAGATGGTTTGAAGTTGTTTGAAATGGTTTTATTAGCGGGATTCGGCGGCGATGGTGGTGGATTCACCATGACCGGGATAGACGAGTGTGGAAGGAGGAAGGGTGAAAAGACGGTTGAGGGAATCGATGAGTTGGTGGATGTCACCTCCGGGAAGGTCCGTGCGGCCATAGCCCATACGGAAAAGCGTATCGCCGGAGATGAGGATATCCGGTTTGAAAAGCAGGCACACGCTGCCTTGGGTATGTCCGGGCGTATGGATGATTTGGAAATTGAGAAGAGACCCTTCCGGCTCCCCTGAAGGGGAGAGCGCGTGTAACGGCTCTATCGGGAAGGGTTGTGCGACAGCACGAATGCCGAAGAGTTCATACTGCGCCTGCATTCCTTTCGCCATCGGTATGTCCGCCGGGTGCATGAGTACCGGCAAATGCCACTGCTCACAAGCCCAGGGTGCGCCCCAGAGATGATCCAAGTGCCCGTGGGTTGCCACGATCGCTTTGACGGTCAGGTTCTCCGTTTGGATATAGCGGTAGAGCATTGCCTGCTCATACTGGCCGGAACACGCCGGGTCAATAAGGATCGTGTTTCCTTGCTCGTCGCTGACGAGGTATGTGTTCGTTCCGAAAGAGCCGAAGACAAAAGACTTTACTTGTAACATTCTTTACAGATTTCAGGTTGTTCAATCCATGCCGCTCTGCGGAAAGCCTGCGCTTTGGGTGAGGCAAAGAGCTCCGCGAGCGTGTGTTCCATTATATTCCCGTACGCGTACGCGTGTTCCTTATCGTAACAACAAGGGAGCACATCGCCAGTGGTGGTGACGACTACTCCACTCCACACCCGGAAACAGCGTTTGGGCAGTTTGCGGCGGTGGTAGAACCCGTCCTCGCCGAGGATATAACGGCTATATCGAGGGTCAGAAGGCATCAGCGGATGCCCGGAAGCATAGTTGTATAACTGCGCCGTTTTGAAGACCAGACGATCCGCTCCGAGGGATTTGTAATTGCGGCGGAACGTGTTCCACTCCTGTTCGTTTGTCCGGAGACGAAGCACTTGTAGTTCAATTTGAAATTTGAAATTTGAAATTTGAAATTTATTCTTCGCATCCTTTAGCCAGCGGATAGCATCTTTGCATCGCTGAAGGTTTCCTCCTATCCGATACGCGTTATAAGACTCGTCGGTCCACCCGTCCATGGAAATGATGATACGGTTCAAGCCGGCTTTGACCAGCGCCTCGGCATATTCGGGTGTGAGCGCCTGCGCGTTGGTAGAAACGATGGTGTAGAGCCCTTGTTCATGCGCCTGCGCGATCATCACTGGCAAACGCTTGTTGAGCAACGGTTCGCCCTGGAAATAGAACTGGATAGTATGTGCGTACGGCGCTGCTTCACGCAAGACGCGTTGCCATATTTCTTCGGACATCAGAGGTTGCGGGGAGCGTGGAGAGCGTTGCTTATTCGCCTGCCCCACCGGACATTCCGGGCAACTGAGCTGGCAGGTAGCCGCGGGTTCGACCGAGAGAAAGAGAGGTCTATGTGCGATACGCACTGAGCCGAAACGACTCAGTGCATAACTCGCATAACAACGCAAGGCGTTAATGCAGCGCGATTTTAGCCACGCGACGTTCATGCCGTCCGCCTTCGAAATCGGTTTGGAAGAACGTGCGCACTATATCCAGCGCCATGACGGAAGAAATGAAGTTAGCCGGCAGGCCGAGCACGTTCGCGTTATTATGCTGACGCGCCAGTTCTGCCAACTTGGTGTCCCAACAAAGTGCCGCACGGACTCCCTGGTGTTTGTTAGCCGTCATGCAAATACCGTTACCGGTAGAGCAAATCACCACACCAAACTCAAACTCGCCTTTCTCCACCGCTTCCGCGAGGGGATGCGCATAATCGGGGTAATCGCAACTCTCCGTGGAGTAACAGCCGAAATCCTTCACCTTAGCGCCGTTATCCTCCAGGAACAACTGCACTTTCTGTTTGAGCGCAAAGCCGGCATGATCACTGGCGAGCGCGATACTCATTTCCGAAAAACTTTTCATATTTATGATCGTTTAATTAAAGATTGCCGCCATGTTTCCGAACATCAGTTTACAAGCGATAGCCAGAACGATGATTCCGAAGAACTTACGGATAATATACAAGGATGTCTGCCCCAAGTATTTTGTCAGCCAATTGGTACCGATCAGCACAAGATAGAGCACCAATATACAAAGCAGGAGCGAGACACAAAGACTCGCGATGGAATACTCGGCGGTAATCGCCAGGAGCGCCGTGAACGCACCCGGTCCCGCATACATCGGGAAAGCCAAGGGCACGATTGAGCCCGAGCCCTCCAGGTTCGCATTCTGGAAGATTGTGATATCCAAAATCATCTCCAACGCCATGAGGAAGATGACAAAACCACCGGCGATAGCGAAATACTCGATTTGTACGCCGAAGAGCTTGAGAATCCACTCCCCGAGAAAGAGGAATGCCATTAAGATAATCAAACTTGCCAAACAAACACGCATCGGCTTAATCTTCACCCCTTTTTGTTCCAACGAGATTGTGATCGGAATATTACCGAACGGGTCAATGATAGCGATCAAAAAAATGAAGGAGGATACCACCTGCCAAAAATCGATCGATCCGAAGAAATTTTGTATAGATTCCATAGTATTTTAAAATTCTGAGTGCAAAATTAGTGAAAATTTTCTATTTATGCAAATAATTTTTAATAAAATTTTGCATATGTGCAAGAAAAGTTGTATCTTTGCACGATTTTTCATATGAAGTAACAAAAATTATACATTTTATAGGTTATGATAAACAGTCAAGACATTAAGAACGGCGTATGCATCCGCATGGACGGCCGTCTGTATTTTGTGATCGAGTTCCTGCATGTAAAACCGGGAAAAGGAAACACGATTATGCGTGTTAAGTTTAAAGATGTAGTAGATGGCCGCGTATTGGAGCGCCGCTTCAACATCGGTGAGAAACTGGAAGATGTACGCGTAGAGCGTCGCCCGTACCAATATCTGTACAAAGAGGGCGAGGATTACATCTTCATGAACAACGAGACGTTTGAGCAAGTGCCCATCGCTCACGACCTGATTACGGGTGTTGACTTCTTGAAAGAGGGAATGACGGTAGATGTTGTATCAGACGCATCCTCCGACACCGTTCTGTTCGCTGAGTTGCCGACGAAGGTTGAGTTGGCTGTCACGTACACCGAGCCGGGTCTGAAAGGCGATACAGCTACCAACACGCTCAAACCGGCTACTTTGGAGACCGGCGCAGAGATCCGTGTACCTTTGTTCATTAACGAGGGCGAGATCGTACGCGTAGATACCCGCGACGGCAGTTACTGCGAGCGCGTTCGTTAATCCACGCCGCGGAGAGACAGCCGCATCGGTTGTTTCGCAACAATGCAAAAAAGAAGGGACTTCGATCGGAAGTCCCTTACTTTTTTGCTATATCTTCGTTTAGAAGGTGTCCTCACCATTGAGAGCAGCCTCAGCCGCCTCGCGTGCAGCTTGGATAGCGGCATACTCCTCCTGATTATGAACCGCGATCCGGCTGAACTCACGCAGACCGGTACCGGCCGGGATGAGGTTACCGCAAATCACGTTCTCCTTCATGCCCTCAAGATAATCCACTTTACCGCGGATAGCCGCCTCGTTGAGCACTTTGGTCGTTTCCTGGAAGGAAGCAGCCGACATGAACGATTTGGTACCGAGAGCCGCACGGGTAATACCTTGCAGGATCTGTTTAGCGGTAGCAGATTCGGCTTCACGCGCCTGAACAAGCTTCTTATCACGGCGGCGGAGCGACGAGTTCTCATCGTGGAGACGGCGTGCGGTAACGATCTGTCCCTCATGGAGCGACTCAGAGTCACCGGCGTTGGTAACCACCTTGCGACCCCAAATACGGTCGTTCTCCTCCAAGAAGTCGAGTTTATCCACTACATCGCCTTCCAAGAAACGTGTATCGCCCGGCTCGAGGATCTCAACTTTACGCATCATCTGACGAACGATGATCTCGAAGTGCTTATCGTTGATTTCCACACCCTGCATACGATATACAGCCTGCGCTTCGTTCACGATATAGTTCTGCACCGCGGTCGGACCCTGGATAGCCAGAATATCTTCCGGCGTGATAGCACCGTCCGAAAGGGCTACACCGGCGCGAACGAAGTCGCCTTCCTGTACCAGAATCTGTTTGGTCAACGGAATGAGATAAGCTTTCTGCTCACCGAGTTTGGAGGTGATGAAGAGCTCGCGGTTACCACGTTTGATCTTACCGAAGGAGATCTCACCGTCGATCTCAGCCACGACAGCCGGGTTAGACGGGTTACGAGCCTCGAAGAGCTCGGTGATACGCGGCAGACCGGAGGTGATATCACCACCGCTGTTGGTAGCACGTGCCATGGAGAAGAGGGTATTTCCGACTTTCACCTCAGCGCCGTCCGTGTACATCAGGCTCGCCTTAACAGGGAGGTTGTACGAACGGAGAATATTACCGTCTTTGTCCACGATGTGTGCCTGCGGCATCTTGGTCTTATCCTTGGTCTCGGTGATCGAAACCTCGCGACGACCGGTTTGCTCATCGACTTCCGTCTTGCAGGTTACACCCTCAATAACGTCTTCGTACTTGATGAAACCGTCTTGCTCAATGATCAACGGGGTCTTATACGGATCCCACTCGCAGATGAGTGTATCTTTCGGATACTTCTCACCGGAGGTGACGTACAGTTTAGAAGCGTACGGGATATCGAAGGTAGCCAGAATAACGCCGGTCTTCTCATCCTTGAGGGTCATCGTGTTCTTACGGCTGACGATGATATTCTCTCCGGCAGCGGTAGTGATCGTACGCAGATCCTCAATTTCCACAATACCGTCACGGTTGATGGTATATTTGTTCTGAGCGGCAGCACCACCGGCCAAACCACCGGCGTGGAAGGTACGCAGAGTCAGCTGTGTACCCGGCTCACCGATAGCCTGTGCAGCGATGACGCCGACAGCCTCACCTTTCTGAACCATCTTACGTGAAGCCAAGTTACGACCGTAGCACTTCGCGCAGACACCGTGTTTGGATTCGCAAGTGAGAACCGAGCGGATTTCCACTTCTTCAATACCAGCCGCCTCGATAGCCTCGCATTGTGCCTCGCGGATCTCTTCACCGGAAGCCACAATGAGGTTACCTTCATTATCCATGATATCGTGTACAGACACACGTCCGAGAATACGGAGGGTCAAGGAAGCGATGACGTGACCGTTGGCATCCTTGATAGCGCGTGCTGTCAAACCACGGAGCGTACCGCAGTCCTCTTCGTTGATGATGACATCGTGCGATACATCGACCAGACGACGGGTCAGATAACCGGCATCGGCAGTCTTCAAAGCGGTATCGGCAAGACCCTTACGGGCACCGTGGGTAGAAATGAAGTACTCCAACACGGACATACCCTCTTTGAAGTTAGCGAGGACAGGGTTCTCGATTTCAGGACGGGTATCGGTTGCACCGGCTTTCAACGGTTTAGCCATAATACCACGAATACCTGCCAACTGCTTGATCTGGTCGGCGTTACCACGGGCACCGGAATCCATCATCATGTAAACAGAGTTGAATCCTTCGTCCGCCTCCGCCATATGCTTCATCAGGATAGCCTTGAGGTCCTCATCGGTCTTTTTCCAGACATCGACGGTCTGACGATAACGCTGATCATCAGAGAACTCACCGATGCTATACAGCATGTTGATGTTATCTACGTCTTGGTTACCCTTCTCAATCATCGCGGTTTTCTCTTCCGGAATCAAGATATCGTTGAGGTTGAAGCTCAGACCACCGCGGAATGCGCGATAGTAACCGAGGTCTTTGATATCATCCAGGAACTGAGCTGCGCGAGCCACACCGCAGGTCTTGATGACCTTGGAGATGATTCCTTTAACCGCACCTTTCTTCATCAGCACGTTCTGGAAACCTATCTCTTCCGGTACGTATTGGTTGACAATCACACGACCCGGAGTGGTCTCATAGATCTGACCTTTGATACGCACTTTGACCTTGGCGTGGATATCCACACGGCCTTCGTTGAGGGCGATGATAGCCTCTTCTTCGGAATAGAAGGCAAGACCTTCGCCTTTCACGCCTGCGCGCTCCTTAGTAATATAGTACAGACCGAGAATCATATCCTGTGAAGGTACCGTGATCGGGTTACCGTTAGCCGGGTCAAGGATGTTATGCGAGCCAAGCATGAGGAGCTGTGCCTCGAGGATTGCCTCGTTGGACAGCGGCAAGTGAACCGCCATCTGGTCACCATCGAAGTCGGCGTTGAATCCGGCACAGGACAGCGGGTGCAGCTGGATAGCCTTACCCTCGATCATCTTCGGCTGGAAAGCCAGGATACCGTGACGGTGCAGTGTCGGTGCACGGTTCAGCAGAACAGGGTGTCCTTCCATCACGTGCTCAAGGATCTCGTAGATCACCGGCTCACGGCGGTCGATAATCTTCTTAGCCGACTTAACGGTCTTGACGATACCACGCTCGATGAGTTTACGGATGATAAACGGTTTGTAGAGTTCGGCAGCCATCTCTTTGGGCAGACCGCACTCGTGCATCTTGAGCTCCGGACCCACAACAATTACGGAACGAGCAGAGTAGTCCACACGTTTACCGAGCAGGTTCTGACGGAAACGTCCTTGCTTACCTTTGAGCGAGTCAGAGAGGGATTTGAGCGGACGGTTTGCCTCCGATTTCATAGCCGTGGTCTTACGGCTGTTATCGAAGAGGGAGTCCACTGCCTCCTGCAACATACGTTTCTCGTTACGGAGAATGACATCCGGCGCTTTGATTTCCACCAGACGTTTGAGACGGTTGTTACGGATGATCACACGACGATAGAGGTCGTTGAGGTCAGAGGTAGCAAAACGTCCACCATCCAGCGGAACGAGCGGACGGAGCTCCGGAGGAGTAACAGGGATAGCCTGCAGGATCATCCACTCAGGACGGCTCTTGCCGTTCGATGCACGGAACGCCTCTACTACTTGCAGACGTTTCAGTGCATCCTGACGACGCTGTACCGAGGACGATTTATCCGCCGTAGCACGCAGTTCGTAGGAGAGTTGATCCAAGTCAAGATTGCAAAGCAGGTCATAGATAGCCTCTGCGCCCATCTTCACAATCACCTTGTTCGGATCGGTGTCCTCCAGAAGGTCATTGCCTTCCGGAATGATATTCATTACTTGTGCGTACTGGTCCTCATCGAGCAACATCTTATCCTCAATAGGGATACGTATCTTATCGGTCTCATGCTTCTCTCCGATTTCCTGACCTTCGAGGGCACCGGCACGTACAACGAGGTATTTCTCGTAGTAAACGACGGAATCCAGTTTCTTGGTCGGGATACCTAAGAGCGCGGCCATCTTGGACGGCAGCGAACGCAGATACCAGATATGCGCTACGGGCACAACGAGTTTGATGTGACCCATACGCTCACGACGTACTTTCTTCTCGGTTACCTCAACGCCGCAACGCTCGCAGACGATACCTTTATAACGGATGCGTTTGTATTTACCGCAGTGGCACTCGTAATCCTTGGTAGGACCGAAGATACGCTCGCAGAACAAACCATCGCGCTCCGGTTTGTAAGTACGATAGTTAATCGTTTCCGGTTTGAGCACCTCACCCGAAGAGATCTGCATGATCTCGTCCGGGGAAGCCAAGCCAATAGTAATCTTGGTAAAACCGGTTTTCTTATTTTCTTGTTTAAAAGCCATAATTGTCCTCCAATCTTATTCCATGTTGATACTAAGTGCGAGACCTTGCAACTCGTGCAGGAGCACGTTGAGTGATTCGGGCAGACCCGGAGTCGGGAACGGATCACCTTTGACAATAGCCTCATAGGTACGTGCACGACCGGTTACGTCATCGGACTTGATAGTCAGGATCTCTTGCAGCACATGGGCAGCACCGTGTGCCTCCAGTGCCCAAACCTCCATCTCTCCGAAACGCTGACCACCGAACTGTGCCTTACCACCAAGCGGTTGCTGGGTAATCAAGCTGTACGGACCGATCGAACGTGCGTGCATCTTATCGTCCACCATGTGACCGAGTTTCATGAAGTATGTTACACCCACGGTAGCCATCTGGTCGAACGGTTCACCGGTCTCTCCGTCGTACAACTGGGTCTTACCGGCACGCGGCAGACCGGCTTTGTCGGTCCACTCGTCCAGTTGCTCCATGGTACAACCGTCGAAGATCGGGGTAGAGAACTTAACGCCTAATTCAGCGCCTGCCCAACCGAGTACGGCCTCAAAGATCTGACCGATGTTCATACGCGAAGGCACACCCATCGGGTTCAGTACGATATCTACCGGCGTACCATCTGCCAGGAACGGCATATCTTCTACGCGCACGATCTTGGATACAATACCTTTGTTACCGTGACGACCTGCCATCTTGTCACCCACGCGGATCTTACGACGTTTGGCGATATAGACTTTTGCCATTTGGATAATACCGTTCGGCAGTTCATCTCCGATTGTGAGGTTGAATTTCTCGCGCTTGAGCGCGGCGTCCATCTCCTTATATTTAGCGATATAGTTGATTACGCACTGCGCTACGAGTTCGTTCTTATGCTCGTCAGCGGTCCAACCCTCCAGAAGTACGGAGAAGTAATCGATCTCGCCCAGACGCTCTTTGGTGAAGTGCTGGCCTTTGCTGATCAGCTCTGTACCGAGGATATCCTTCACACTGACAGCCTGACGGCCATTAAGCAGGGTGTAGAGTTTGTTGATCAACAGATCGCGCAGATCCTCTGCTTTCTCGCGGAACTTGAGATCCATCTTCTGCAGGGTCTCTTTATCCTCCATCTTCTGCTTGCGGTCTTTGTTAGCGCGGCAGTACATCTTCTTATCGATGATCACACCGTCCAACGACGGAGATGCCTTCAAAGAAGCATCTTTCACATCACCGGCCTTGTCGCCGAAGATAGCCTTCAGCAGTTTCTCTTCCGGCGACGGATCGGTCTCTCCCTTAGGAGTGATCTTACCGATCAGGATATCACCCGGCTGGATGTAAGCACCGATACGGATAATACCGTTCTCGTCGAGGTCTTTCGTCGCATCCTCGGAGATATTCGGGATATCAGCGGTGAACTCCTCCATACCACGTTTGGTATCACGTACCTCAAGCAACTGCTCTACTACGTGTACGGAGGTGTACATATCTTCGCGTACGATGCGCTCGCTCAATACGATAGCATCCTCATAGTTATAACCTTTCCAAGGAATATAAGCCACTTTCAGGTTCTTTCCGAGAGCCAACTCACCGCCTTGGGTTGCATAACCCTCGGTTAGGATCTGACCCTTCTCCACTTTATCTCCCTTGCGAACAAGCGGATGGAGGTCAATGGTGGTATTCTGGTTCGTTTTCTCGAACTTGGGCATCTTGTATTCCTTCTCCGGCGAGTCGAAGCTGACAGCCTCTTCCTCCTCGGTGCGGTCATACTTGATTCGGATCACGTCTGCATCCACATAGGTCACGGTACCCTTGCCTTCTGCAACGATCTGCGTACGGCTGTCGGTTACCAATTGCTCCTCGATACCGGTTCCTACGATCGGAGCCTCAGAGGTGATCAGAGGTACTGCCTGGCGCATCATGTTCGATCCCATCAACGCACGGTGGGCATCATCGTGCTCCAGGAACGGAATGAGAGCAGCTGCTACGGAAGCGATCTGACACGGAGCTACGTCCATCAGGTTCACCTCGCTCGGAGCTACTACCGGGAAATCCGCACCCAGACGGGTCTTAACCTTCGTGCGGATAAAGCTACCGTCCTCACGGAGCGGTGCGTTACCCTGGGCTACTACCTTGCTCTCCTCATCCTCGGCGGACATATATACCACGTGGTCGTTATCCAGATCCACGATGCTGTTCTCTACCTTGCGGTACGGAGTCTCAATGAAACCGAGGTTGTTGATCTTCGCATAGATACACATGGAAGAGATCAAACCGATGTTCGGTCCTTCCGGCGTCTCAATAGGACAGAGACGGCCATAGTGGGTATAGTGTACGTCTCGCACCTCGAATCCGGCACGGTCACGGGAAAGACCGCCGGGACCAAGGGCCGACATACGACGCTTGTGGGTAATCTCAGCCAACGGGTTCTGCTGGTCCATGAACTGGCTCAGCGCGTTGGTTCCGAAATAGCTGTTGATGATCGAAGAGATCGACTTGGCATTGATCAGATCGGTCGGCGTGAAGACTTCGTTGTCGCGCACGTTCATACGCTCACGAACGGTACGAGCCATACGGGCCAAACCGATACCGAACTGGTTGAAGAGCTGCTCGCCTACAGTACGGACACGACGGTTGGAGAGGTGGTCGATATCATCTACTTCGGCATTGCTGTTAATGAGCATGACGAGGTACTTGATGATCTCGATGATGTCCTCTTTGGTCAACACGCGGGTGTCGTCCGGAATAGACATATTGAGCTTGCGGTTGATACGGTAACGGCCTACTTCACCCAGATCATAACGCTTCTGGCTAAAGAAGAGGTTCTGGATCATCTCGCGTGCCGTAGCATCATCCGCCGGCTCTGCGTTACGCAACTGACGGTAGATATAGAGGACAGCCTCTTTCTCTGTCTTAGCCGGGTCTTTTTGCAGGGTGTTGAAGATGATTGCGAAATCGTTCTCGCGCTCCTCCTGTTTGTGCAACAGGATGGTCTTGGAACCGGACTCGAGGATGGTCTCGATCGTGTCAGCGGTCAGTTCCTCCTCACGCTCTACCACAATGGTATTACGCTCAATGGATGAAACCTCACCGGTATCTTCATCAACGAAATCCTCCACCCACGCTCTCATCACATCACCGGCCAACTTACGACCCATACATGCTTCCAGCGTCTCTTTGGTCACTTTTACCTCTTCCGCCAAATCGAAGCAGTTCAGAATATCCTTATCGGACTCAAAACCGATGGCGCGGAGAAGAGTGGTTACCGGCAATTTCTTCTTACGGTCAATGTAAGCGTACATTACCTTGTTGATATCGGTAGCGAACTCAATCCACGAACCGCGGAACGGGATGATACGCGCCGAATAGAGTTTCGTACCGTTAGAGTGCATCGACGTACCGAAGAACACGCCCGGAGAACGGTGCAACTGACTAACTACCACACGCTCGGCACCATTGATAACAAACGTGCCTTTCGGGGTCATGTACGGAATTGTACCCAGATAAACATCGGAAACGACGGTGTCGAAATCCTCATGATCCGGGTCCTCGCAAGAAAGACGTAACTTAGCCTTCAAGGGTACGGAATAGGTCAGACCGCGCTTGATACACTCCTCGATGGAGTAGCGGGGACGATCCACACTGTAATCCAGAAAAGCCAAGGTAAAACTGTTGCGGGTATCCTGAATCGGGAAGTTCTCCGAGAATACCTTAAAGAGTCCCTCTTTACGACGTTGCTCGGGAGTAGAATCCATCTGAACAAAATCCGCGAAGGACTTCAACTGAATCTCCAGAAAGTCAGGAAACGGCATATGCTTCTGCATACGACTGAAATTGACTCTCTGCTGTTTTTTACTTGTAGCCATTATTTTAGATGGTTAATAATTGTTTAACAGAACTAAACTGTTGGTAATGAATGATTTAAATCTAAATCTGCGGTGATGATTTTTATAGTATTTTAATATTCACCTTATAATAATTACCAAATATTGCAGTTTTTTAACTATTCTGTCCTATTGAGCAGAAAAGGTTTAGACCCACATTTGCGTGTGGATCTAAACCTATTCCACTCCAATAGAGTGGTTGGTTTGGGGGTATTACTTCAGTTCTACCTCAGCGCCTACCTCTTCGAGAGCTTTCTTCAAAGCCTCTGCAGTAGCTTTGTCAACGCCTTCCTTAACGTTCGAAGGAGCTGCATCTACGATGTCCTTAGCCTCTTTCAGACCAAGACCGGTTTGCTCTTTAACGGCCTTTACAACCTGGAGCTTGTTAGCACCTGCGCTCTTCAGAACTACGTCGAAAGAGGTCTTCTCCTCTACTGCCTCTGCAGCTGCACCAGCAGCAGGAGCAGCAGCAACAGCTACAGCAGCAGCTGCCGGCTCAATTCCGTACTCCTCTTTGAGGATAGTAGCGAGTTCATTTACTTCCTTAACGGTAAGGTTAACTAATGTTTCAGCAATAACT
>OCVV011234317.1_pt1 | contig 13525 bp, 31 predicted proteins | sample 1539721 | NCBI WGS metagenome assembly OCVV01 (sample SAMN02144230, study PRJEB22623) | gut metagenome | biome: sheep rumen | host: Ovis aries | place: New Zealand
TAACGAAAAGCTCGAGGCCGAAGAAAAGCGTAAGAAAGAGCTGACTGAAACGCGCAAAGAGCGCGCAAAGGAAGTCGAAGATGCTTACAAGGCCGTTCAGGATGCGCAGAAGCATTACAATGAACTGAGAAATCAGTTTGTTAAAGACTATGGTTCATTTCATATGACTTTTTCGTCTAACAATGACGATTGGAATAGTCTTTTTGAAGAGTGGTTTAAGATTTTCTAATTTAGAAAATTGCCGATATAGCGCGGGGCGGAAGTTCCGCGCTATTTTTTTGGAGAAATAAGCATTATTTTTCACTTATATATAGGATAGTTTTATCGAGGAGCTTGTGATGGCAGAAGATATATTAAAAGTATTGTTAGAAGATTGTGATGCAAACTTACAGCTAGCTTCACCGTCTTTAGTAAACTACTATCATGACTTTAACAATCGATGCTTGTGGTTGGATAGTGAAATCGATGAAGATAATTTTAGCTTAGTGCAAGCAATTATTCGCTGGAATCAAGATGATGTAGATATTCCAGTCGAATCACGTAAACCAATTAAAATTTTCTTCCATTCTCCAGGCGGGAGCTTGGATGTAGGAGAAATTCTAACAAGCGTCATTAAATTATCGCGCACTCCAGTGTACGGTATAGCATTAGGTATGGTGGCGTCGGCTGCGACTCTCGTCTATCTTGGATGCCATAAACGCTATGCTTTACCCAATGCTTATTTTATCCTACATAGGGGTTCCTGCGAAGGTATTGGTGGTAACTACAATGAAATCTAGGCCGCGATGGAAGATTATCGTCTTCAAATCGCGCGCATGGAAAAATTTTATATTGAAAATACCACTTATCCTGAGGAGGTTATTAAGTCAAAAATTCAAACAGATTGGTACATTCATTGCGAAGAAGCTATGAAATATGGTATCGTGACCGATTTGATTGAAAGTATTGACGTATTATTATAATGGACTATACAGGTTATAAAATTAAATAGTTAAGTGAATCTGATCTTTCTGAATTTTATCAAGGGACATTAAAAGTCCCAGACTTAAAAGTTAATGAATATTTAATTATAACCGATAAAGACAATAATGTTATTGATTACGGTCAATAGCAGAATGATAAAATTATTTAGGTGCCATATCCAGTACTTGAATCCGAGTTTAGTGGGACAATGAAGCCGCGCAATCCGCAGCAATATTGTGCTATGAACTTATTATAGAATCGTTCTATTCCATTGAAACTTATTACCGGTAACTTCGGAAGTGGGAAAACAATGATGTGCGTCATAGCTGCATTGGAATAGGTTTCAAAAGGTCATTTTGATAAAATTATTTTTGTAAGAAATAACGTTCAAGTTAAAGATACTGATCCGCTTGGTGCTTTGCCAGGCACTGAGCATCAAAAGCTGCTACCATATTTAATGCCATTTGCAGATCATTGCGGCGGCGTGGAAGGTCTATAGCTTTGGATTGATTAGAATCAATTAGAAGTAATTCCATTAGCGTTTTTACGTGGCCGCAGTATTCGTAATGCAATTATATATTCTATGGAATCAGAAAACCTGACAAAAGAACATATACAGTTAATTATGGGACGCGTTGATGCGGGATCGGAGCTTTGGCTTGATGGTGATATAAAACAAAGAGATAAAACTTCCTTCGAAAAATCAAAAGGCCTTGAAACTATGGTTGAGCGTTTAGCTGGAAATAAATTATTTGGATATGTACATTTAATTAAGTCTGAAAGATCAGAAATAGCACAATTAGCAGATTTGTTAGATTAAGGAGGATAAATGGCAACTTTAGGACATGCTGCTTCAGCGGAAGATTGTTCTGGTTTCGGCATGCCTGGAGATTAGACTGGCCGCGAGGTTAGATTAGAAACTCTTGGTAAAGACGGAAACAACTGGGTTTATATATACAGACATCCAAATACATCTTATGCCTACAATATTGCGGAAGCTGTTCGTTAGGCGTGTATGAATGAAAATATTGGATATAGTAGAGAAATTTATACTGGCTGGGGATTAGAACATACTCGTTATGGATTATGGGAAGCAATGTCAGAAACTGGAGACATTCGAAAAATCACTAAAAAAGTAAATTGTGACTGCTCATAGTTAGTTATTTCAGCCGTAAGAATTGCTGGTGTACCTGGCGCATCAAAATACAGGGGAATGGTTACAGCAATCGAAGATCAAACCTTATTAGCTTTAGGCTTTAAAAAGTATGGCTATAATTTATATACAATTCGTAAAGGTGATATTTTATGGCGCGAAGGTCATACGGGCGTTGTGGTTGATGGTAATGAAAATACTTTCACAAGATCACCTTCTACTACACCAAAGACTGTAAAAGCTGCGGCCGATTATGTTTATGTGCGCACCTCTCCAGAAATTAAAAACAATACTAATGGATATCCACAAAATGTATTATCATCATGGGAAATGCTTGGTCCAAACAATTTAGTTGATGTTTGTGATGAAGATTACGCGCCAGGATGGTCGTATATTCGAATTGCAGGAGAATATTATGGCTGGGTTGAATCTAAATATTTAAAAGCTCCAGCTCCTGTGGTACCAAAGACTGGAGATACAGTTAGATTTTCAGGTAAAAAGATTTATGTTTCATCTTATTTAAATAGTAAGGGTGTAGCTGCACCTAATTTTAATGCTAAGGTCGTTTAGAAAAATAATTAGACTCATCCATATCTGATTAAATCAGTTGGGAGCGACGGATATGAAGGATGGGTCAATGCAAAGGACATAGCTCTTATTTAAATAAAGATAGAGAAGGGTCTGGCGCCTTGTGTGCCAGACCTTTTTAGGAGGAAGAAAATGGCTACTTCGGCATATAGTAGTAAAACACCACGATATACTAGTGGTTCTTTGCCATTAAATGAGGCAGCTGTTAAAGAAGTAATTCATGATTTTAAAACAAATTATAGTTTTAGTAGAGCTAAAGAAAATAGTTATATAAATGCACGAATTGCAGAATTAGAAAAATTATACGATGCAGCGATAGCTACAGAGAATTAGTTTTATGAGGACTTTCTTTGTTTTGGGGCGACTCCTAAAGAAAAATTAAATGAATTTCAATCTCGATTAGACTATATAGCTAAATGGTCAGGAATAGATAAACTTACTGGCCTTAATTTTTACAAGACATTTATGAGTGATCCCGCCATTATGGGTGCTGTAGAAAATCATTCAACACAAGCTATATAGGCTTTAATTGAAAAACATTCTGATTTACTCGTTGGAGATTTATCATCTGACTTAGATAAATTAGGCGTTATTGATGCTTTAAATGATGCTTTAGATCATGTTGATCTTCAAAAACATGACAACGAATGGCTTAAACTTTCACTTAAAACTTCTCGAGGTAAAACTTCTCATTTTAGAAAATCTGATCGCGTTGGTATTGCTAAATATTTAATAGAACCAATTAATAATGAAGAAGGAAAATGGGAAATTAAATTTTCGGATTAGAGTCAGCCAATTCGATTAGATCCTGGAGTTAGAGATAAGATATTAGGTTTATTAAGCTAGTATATGTAGATTAATATATTAAATACTGTATATAGTTTTAGAGAGTATATTAATAATATAATTCGTCAAAATGTATCTGCAGATATTATACCTTATTTTGAACGAGAATTTAGAAATTTATAGGGATATGCTTTAAATAAAAATGAAAATGTTATTAAAGGTTACGTTGAAGAAATAAGTTAGAATGTAATTTTTTCTTACTTATCTTAGAATAATCAACGAGCTTCACGATTATTGGGCAGCACCCTACCTACTGGAGCTATAAAAGATTTAAGAACTGGACAATCAATTCCTATAGATATGATTCTTGGAAATTATGGTTTTCAAATAAAAAGTTGGTCAGTGTCAGAAGGAATTCATACAGAAGAAAATACTATGGGCGTAGGTAATTTTGTAATTAATGGTTTGTAGCTTAACTATTACGATGCTTTGATTTAGCTATTTGGTACTTATTAGTTTAACCAACTTTATAATAATGCTTACGAATCCACCGCTAATTAGTTAAATAATTTAGTTAAACCAGGTCCAGGACTTTTATAGAATATTTTTAATACCAAATTAGATAGTATTATTCGATTAAATAGAAAATTTTCTTCAGATATGGCTGCTTTTGGGATAAATACAACATACTCAAATACTTTTTTTATCGTAAATGGTAAATTAGTTCCAGGTAGTTCAATTTTACAAGCTTTGATTAACGCTTTTAAAAAATCATATTCCAATTCTACAATAATTAATTTTGAAATAACAGAAATTAAAAATTAGGACGCAAATAGTTTACCAGAGCTTATAGAAACTGGGCATCGAAATATTCGACGATATCATATGAATGTATTTGATATGTCAAATTTAGTTAAATTAAGTTATAAAATTACTCTTAATATTGATAATCTAATATAGCAAGCTTATAATGAAATTGTTTTAAATAAAAATTGATTTTTTTATAAAAATATTATATAATATATTTATAGAAAATGAGAAAGGAACCCAACCGCTATGGAAGATATTCGTACAACAGAAGAAATCCTTAAAGCCCATCCGAGATGGTCTTACGATCGTACCGATCGTAATGGAACGCGTTATTTCGTCGACTGGACTTGTGACCGCTGCGGTGGTCGTGGTGGTTGGGAAGGCTGGCCGGGGTTCACTTGCTATGATTGTGGTGGTTCTGGTCGTGATGATAAAGGTCACATCATCAAGATTTATACTCCCGAGCATGCGGCAAAGCTTGCAAAGCAGCGTGAGGCTCGCGCTAAGAAAGCAGAAGCGGAACGTGTGGCAAATGCAATCGCTAATCGTGGTGAGAATCTTCGCAATGCTGGCTTTGGCCAAGAAGAGATTGATGGTGTTGTGACTTGGGTTATCTACCGTGTGGTTGGTAACACTTTTGAAATTAAAGACGCACTTAAAGCTCTTGGTTGCAAGTTCAAACCCCAGGTTGGCTGGTATGCGTCGGCCGCCCTCGAAGGCTATGAGTGCCAGCGTTTAACAGAACAGCAGGTTCTGACAGAAAACATCTTTATTGAATGGAAAGATAAAGACGCTATTACCCCGCTTTGGACTGAAAACATTCGACGCGTCGAAGAGTCTACAAGTAATTGGGTTGGCGAAATTGGCGAGCGTATTGATATTCATGTAACGATTGATCGTGCTTTTGAAAGTGAGTTTCAGCGTAATAGCGGATGGTATGGTACGACTACTAATTATATGTATCTGATGCACGATGAAGTTGGCAATGTTTATAAATGGTCTACTTCTTGTTATTATAAGGAAAAAGATGAATGCCATTTTAAGGCCACGGTTAAAGATCACGCAGAGTATAAAGGTATCAAGCAGACCGTATTAACGAGATGTACTTTAGTAAAGGAGTAAGACATGGATACATATCAGGTTAAGTTTAGGGTAGCAGGCACTAAAGGCGTTTACGGTGGCATTTATATCGATGGCGGCAGGGATTTTGATAGTTATGTTATCTGCGGTTGCTGTGGTTTCATTTTTAATGTAAACCAAGTTGAAATAATTGAGCAATATAAAAACTGGATTGATTTATCGAAAGAAATTATGGGTGATGAGTGATGAGAGATCCGAATAGAATTGATGAGTTTTGTGAAGAGCTGAAAAAGATGTGGCATCAGGTTCCCGATTGGCGGTTCGGGCAGCTTATGTCAAATGCACTCGGTGAAGTTTATGTGAAGGAAAATCGTGACATTTTCTTTGTCGAAGATGATAAGATGCTGGAAGATCTGAAAGAGGTATTCGCGACAAAGTTTAAAGTATATTAATAAAAACAAAGAAGAGGAAGCATGCGCTTCCTCTTTTTTTATTTGATTTTTTTAGAAATTTTTGATATAATATATATAGAAAATGAGAAAGGGACTATTTTGTCATGAAAGCCTTAACGGAAAATGAAAAGCAGAGCCTGATTGATTTAGTAGAAGTGCTTGTCGAAAATGGATTTGAGCAGGCATTGGAAGTTTCTGGCTGGGAAAAGCATGCACGTGAGTGGGCGGGGCAGCATCATCAGTTATTAAATCGCCTGGGTTGCTATGTGACCTGTGGAGCCACTCGTGTGGTTGTTATTTCCAATAAAGACGACTGGGTTCTGAAGTTTAGTTTTCTTGATAGTTTAGTAAAAACAGATTATAATTTGTTAGAAGCTGAAAATTATCAGGCCGCCATCGAAGCTGGATTATCGAGATATTTTGCAGCTACTTATTGTTTAGGTATAATTTGTGGCTTAAAAGTTTACGCGCAGGAGCGTGTAAATGCAGATGAAGATGGCGTGTCTGACGAATTTTATACTTATACGCTTGAAAATTATTATCGTGATCGTCGCGATGATTATGAAAGTGAAGATGACCTTCATGAAGCAGCTTGGGAAGATTCGACCGAGTTAGATAATGAAGATCGAATTTGGGCAATGGTTGGCGGTTTTGACAGTAAAGATTGTATGAAACTTGTAAAGTTTTGTGACGCTAGAGAAATCAATGATCTCCATGCAGCTAACTGGGGTTTTAGAGATGGTTGGCCGGTTATGATTGATTATGCTGGATATTGAGAAAGGAGATTGAAATGATATTTGACGATTTTGATACTCAAGTGCAGTGTGAAGAAGTTTATGATGATTATGAGTGTGGATACTTCGCAGATCATGATTATTTTTGGGATGAAGATAGTGACTGTTATATTCGAAAGGAGTTTTTTGATGTTAAAGAAAACTGATGTCGATGCAATTTTAGTATTATCGACTATGCTGCCGGATGCTACTGCGGATGAGCTGTTAAAACTGTTAGAAGGTTTTTATGATTCAGAGTTCAATAAGCCCTATATTGATTTGTATTCATGCCTCTCGCGCTATGTAGGCTATTTAGCATATACTGGGCAGGTAAATTTATGACTATAGAACCGGAGCACGAATGGATAGAGGGATAAATAATGTTAAATAAGAAGGGCGAAAGAGAATTAGCTTATCTTGTAAAAATTGATGATATTCAGCCAATTGCCGGATCTGATAATTGTGAGTCGGCGGTAGTTGGTGCATGGCATATTATGACCAGAAAAGGTACATTCCATACTGGTGATATTGCTGTTTATTTTGAGATTGATTCTCTTCTCGATACCACCAAACCAGAGTTTGCTTTTATGGAGAAATACAAAGGCAAGGTAAAGACTCAGCGTTATACTTTCGGTGGTAAAGGAAACTTTATTAGTCAGGGTCTTCTGATGCACCCGAATGATTTTGGTTGGGTTTCTGTTATTGATGAAAATGAAATTCAGTATGGTGTTATGACCAAAACGAGTGATCTGGTTAGAACTCTCGATAACGAATCACGGTTTCTTACAGAACTTCTTGGTGTTAAATATTATGACCCAGAAGACGAAAAGAGAAAAAGGGATCCGAAGGCGGCACAGCCTCAACTTCCCAAGTTTTTTTATGCGGGCATTGGCCGCAAAATGATGAAAATTAAGTGGCTTAAAAATATTATTATTAAGCTATTTGGAAAGAAAAAGCGTAAAAATATTTGGCCTTATTGGGTTGTTAAGACTGATGAGGAACGGGTGCAGAATATTCCTTGGATTATTAAGGAAGAAGATGAATGGATCCAAACGGAAAAGATTGATGGATCTTCTTCTACTTTCACAATGATTCGTAAAGGCCACAGGTTTGATTATTATGTGTGCTCGCGCAATGTAGTTTTTGAGACTGGAAAAGAACAGTGCTATTATGATAAAAACATCTATCTTGAAATGTCTGAAAAATATCAGATTGAGACGTTTCTCAAGCAGTATCTTCAGCTAAATAAGGATATTGAATGGGTCACAATTCAGGGTGAAATTTATGGCCCAAGTGTGCAGAAGAGAGATTATTCTCTTAAAGAAAGAGAACTTGCGGTTTTTAATTTTATTGATTCTAAGAATGGTAGATGGAATTCTGCTAAGGCAGCAAAGTATCTACATCAATTTCAGTTTGTGCCTGTGCTGAGTGAACACTTCAAAATGCCAGAAACCGTGGATGAGCTTCTTGAAATGGCGAATGGAAATTCTTTTGTAGATGGGAAGCCTCGTGAAGGATTTGTATTTCGCAGTCTCGATGGAAGGAAGAGCTTTAAGGTAGTTAGTAACGAGTATCTTCTAAAGTATCATTCATAAAGGAAAAACGATGAAAACACTGATATACCTTGAAGATGCTTTAAACATTGCTATGAAATATTGTCCAGATGATAACGGTTCATGCAGCAAGTCGGGCGTTGATATTAGAGAAATGCTTGATGAGTTAGAATCCTTGCCGCCCGCACAGCCGGAAAGGAAGAAGGGAAAGTGGGTTGACGAAAAAATCAATTCCTATACATCAAGAACGTATTGTTCGGAATGTGGAAATTCCGCACCTTTTATATGTGTGTCTGATGATTATTATGGACGAAATATGCACGGTGAAACGAAGAAAACGAAGTTTTGCCCAAACTGCGGTGCAAAAATGGAGGAAGAGAAATGAGTACACTTGAGCATTATTTTGAAAATTTGCTTTATCATGGCGAGGATGTGTATGATGGAATTAACAAATAGTCATTAACACCAGATGTGCAGAATGCCGTAGAGGTTTGCGCTCAATATGTCATTTATTCTCTTTTTGGTAATCGAAAAGCGTTTGAAAAATTCATTAACGAAAGGAGAGAGGATGCCGAGGTACATTGATCTAAATAATCCGAAGATTATACATATGGGCAGGGATAAGTTCGGCAATGGGATTTATTATATACCGCCAGATGTACCTACCGCTGATGTGGTTGAGGTCGTAAGATGCAAAGATTGCATATATAGCCCATACAAACAAGCTTGTAGTCTTCCCTATGGTATAAATGGTTACTGCCCACTTGGTAAAAGGAGAGAAGATGAGTGAATTAAAACCATGCCCATTCTGCGGAGCGAAAGAAAGTGATGAACACGGATTGCGCCTTGTCAATTTTAGCCGCAATAACACTTGGGGAGTAGAGTGTTACCAATGCGAAGCAATGATTGGGTATACTCGATACAATACGCAGGAAGAAGCTATCGAAGCGTGGAACAGGCGGTACGAATCGTCAGAACTAAAGCATACGATGGAAGAGTTTATGTTTGGACAGGACGTTGGAAATCCTGAAGATGGGAGTTTGTGATGGATGATTTAATTAGTAGGCAGGCGGCGATAAAATTAGCGATTGATCTGGATTTCGAAAGCAGAGGTGTGTTGAAAGAATCGAAATGTAGAGAAATCGTGAATAGATATAACATGATTCCATCTATACAACCAGAACCAGATTCAGAATGGAAAAAGAAGCACTATGGAGAAGCCTATGCTCAAGGATTTGTTGATGGTTGTAAGTCGTATGAAAGACAGTCAGAACGGAAGAATGGAAAGTGGATAGTTTATTATGAATGTCCTAAGTGTGGTGAAATCACAAAGGATTTTACGGAATATTGTCCGTTTTGTAATGCTGATATGAGAGACAAGGACAATACGAAAAATGAAGAAGTTTAAGAATTGGTGGAAGAATAATTGGGTAGCAGTTCTTTACATAGCATTTTATGTGGTTTGTGGGATACTCTTAATAGGCTTTCTTGCAACAAGTATTACGGCTTGTGTGACGTACGGTGACAAACCGATTACAGAGATCCCCGCCTGGGCCCTACTGTTTATGTTTGGGAAAGGTGGTAAGTAATGGGGTGGAGAGATGACCCGATAACAGATAAACAAAAAGCGCTTATTGAAGATATGATGGAATTTTCTGCTTATCCTTTACCTAAATTCACTGGGTCTACAAAAGGAGAAGCATCTGACTATATAGATAAATATGGGAAATTGGCGCATGAGGATGTAAATAGTCCAATGTTTGGCTATTAAGATAAGGGAAGAAGATGAAAATGGGGCATGAATCTGAGCTGAAAAGAAGAAAGGAGAAACATTTACCACCAGAGAAGTTATTGAGGATCCTGTGTGGAATATATCCAGAGGATGTCGCGGTTCAAGTGTTTGAAGAACTCACTGGGATCAGGTTAAGCAAGGAAGAGAGCGATGCGAACAATAACAGTTAAAATTGAAACTGATAGTGAGGAACCATTTGATCTTATAAAAGAAGATATTGAGCAGGAATTATCTTGTTGTTGGAATTGGTTTAATTTTGATACAATTGAAATATTTGAAGAGACGAAAGGAGATACGGGTGACTGAGGATTCAATTTCAAGACAGGCGGCGATTGAGGCGGTAGGTATAAACACATGGGCTGGACAGAGATTACTTAAAGTTCCACCCGTCGAGCCTCAATGGACACCAGTGACGGAAGGTTTACCAGATCCTAATAAGGCGGAAGATGCTTGCCTTGTATATTATCTTATCCAAAATGAGTATGGTGATATGATGGTCGCGGCATATCGTAGCAATAGGTACGGTGAAACATGGTGGGAACAGATGTACCACTATGGATCGGTTGACGATGAAGTGGTCGCATGGATGCCGCTTCCAAAGCCGTGGAGTAATAATGTGGGTTGAAATAGTAATAGATATTCTCCAATATATTAATGCTGTCTTTTTAGGATTCTATATTGGTATATGGTTTTTAAAAAAGGAAAAAGAATATAATGATAGAAATGAAAATGGAAAATGAGATTGATTTAAAACAAAAACGAGCAATTTTATATTTACCAGAAAATTGTGTTGAGTTAAAAGCAACATGTAAAGTTTTTGAAGATGGACATTTAATTGAGGTTGAAACAATCTTTGATTTTAAAGCGTTGCGGCAAGCCTTTAGTGATGCAGATCGTAATTATATTAATGATGATGATCATTTTGTAATTACATCTAAAGGTTTGGCATGGTTGGATGAATTGCAGAAAATAAAAACAGAAAATGATGCGGCCGCAATTGAAGAAGAAAATATGCCAAAATCAACGATTGAATATTATGGGTGAGCTAATATGAATGAGCAATTTACTGAAATTGAAAGAAAAGTTCTTATAACAATGTTTACAATGTTTAATGAAGTTCTTTTATTATGTAATAATTATATCGAGATTGATTATGATTCTTACAGTAGAAATGATTTGTTTAGTCTGGCAGAGAAATTAGGAATTGATGGAGAATATTAACAGTGCCGAGGTACATTGATTCTGAAGATGCAATATATGAACTTGAAAGAGCGTTTTCGGCTGATGATTACGGAAAAATCATTCGTTGTATCAGCAGGACACCGACCGCCGATGTCAGAGAGAATGTTCATGCAAAATTTGTAAGTGAGATTATTAAGAAGGAAAACTGGAAGGGGCAAATGAAATCCTATTTTCAGCCGAATAGTTGTTCAAATTGTCATATCGCATTGACAGGTGGAGAAAACTTTTGCCCTAATTGCGGTGCGAAGATGGAGGACGAAAGTATAGAGGATGGATGAAGTAATACTGTCAAGGATTAGACAAGAAGCATATTAGCAAGGGTATCAAGACGGAAAAGTTGATGGCTACAATTTGGCAGTGACACAAATATCATTAGCAAAATAGGAGCGGAAAAAGGGAAAATGGTATGATGTTGGGTCTCTTTCGTGTAGGTGCTCAGAATGCGGGTGTAAATCACAAAAAGAGTCTTCGTTCTGCCCGAACTGTGGCGCGGAAATGAAAGGAGAGGAAAATGCGGATAATAATCAGATTTAAGAGCGGTTTTGAACTGCCGATAACGTGCGAATCGTTCAGCTTGACACAGCACCAGATTACGAACGAAATCACTGAATATCACATAAAGGGGATCACAGATAACAAGCTAATTTTTTTCCGATCTGAGGATGTCGAATGTATTTTTCGAGATATGACGGCAGAAAAAGGAGACGACAATGACTGAGGATTTAACCAGCAATTTAGAGGTTAAGAGGTAAATATAATGACTATTTCAATATGCCCTTTTGTTGCTGCAAGGACGGCTGTGAAGCATTTGACAAGTGAGAGGATAAAGATAAACGATTCAATTAGCAGACAAGCCGCAATTGACGCACTATGGAAAGCACTGTATGAATATGAGGACAAGATGGAAAAACAATTCCAAGAATCAGAGGATTTAGATGTTGGAGAGTGGATAGTGCATCGCGGTTTTGTCCAGAATATGAACGACATTGACAGACAGACGATTCTTAATTTACCGTCCGCACAACCGGAGAGGAAGAGGGGGACATGGAAACATGGGTACTGTTCAGAGTGCGGATATGATTGGGGCAAGGATGCACCTTTAGCAAGTGTACCAAACTTCTGTCCTGCTTGTGGTGTGGAGATGAGCAATGAATAAACGACAAATAAAGAAGAAAAAACGATTAAGAAGATATCCACCATATTTCGATATTCTCTTACATGGGAGATTAAGATGGAGGCAGATAAGAAAGTTTTGGGATGACGAGGCAAATTGTAGAATGAGATTTCTTGAAAGTCATAGGAGTGTATATTATAGGGAGTGATGCCTTTCGCGCCATCAACGCAATAGCTTATAATTTGAAATTTTCTTAAATTTTTTATATAATATATATAGAAAATGAAAGGAGATCATTATGAAGAAGCAAGTTTTTTTAGGAATTGATAAAAATCAGGAAAGATGCTGTCTTCTTTATTCTTTAGTTGATTTTAACTTTCTTAAATCTCATAAAAATGATCTTGAATCTAATGATTTTACTCATGCTTCTACTAATTGGTGTGGTTGCGATAAGATTGAACGAACTATGGAGATTAAAAATTTCAAAAAAATTGTAAAATGGTTTGAACTGCCGCAGCCACTTGTTTTTTCGGGCAGTGATTATGATTACGGGAATTCTTACTCTTGGGAATTTTCAGTAAAATACATAGCAGAGGTAAAATGACAGATTCATTAGGACTTTTAATTTTAGTAATCTATGGAATGATACTAGGTTTTATTATCGGCTATTCAATAAAAGGATAATTAAAAATGGAACATGATTTAAATTACTGCACTTTAAAAGAATTTCAAGAAATGGAGAACTTCGCGCCGACTGAGCGATTTGACTCTGTTATAATCGTACCATTAGATGAAATTCACGACAGCGGCTATGCTTGCATGAAATTTATCTTGGCGCGAAAGGGTGAAATTGTTGGTGTTGTAGGTGGCTATAGTGATGTAGTTCACATCAATGGAATTGGCGGCTATGGTCTTGATTTTGAGACAGCTTTGCGCACTCGCAAGGTTCCTGTAACTGGGTGGCGCATTGATTGCCTTCCTGGCAGTCATTGCGTTCGTCTTTTTACTTCCAAAGCGTGTGTAGTTGACGATTCCATTGGCTCTGACTTTGAATTCTATACCCTAGAATCATAAAAGGATATGCCTCGGCCGCCCTCAAAGCCAGAAAATTTCTCAATCTGAAATTTTCCAAAATTTTCGAGAATCTTCCGAAGAAATCTACTTATAAACGTATAAGAGAATTATAATTTTAATATATATAGAGCTTATGGGCTGGTGG
>OCVV010956894.1_pt1 | contig 13523 bp, 20 predicted proteins | sample 1539721 | NCBI WGS metagenome assembly OCVV01 (sample SAMN02144230, study PRJEB22623) | gut metagenome | biome: sheep rumen | host: Ovis aries | place: New Zealand
TATTAAATGTAATTATAATTTGAAATGGATTGATGCTAATGGTTATTTGCATAAATCATGGGCATATGCAGTAAGTTCTGTAGATAATTAGGTTAAAGGTAATTTTAGAATGTGGCATTCTCTTATTAGTCCTCAGCCAAATAAATTTGCAGAAATTATTATGCCACGTCCTCAGTTAGAGGGTGAAGATAAAGACCAGCTCATGCGCGGAATTAACTTTATCATTGAAGATGAGGCTTGGACAGTTATTGAATGTGACTGGACTAGCGTAGAAGGTATCATTTATATGTCGCTTACTGAAAGTAAAGTAAACTATCAGTATGATGATAGAGATATAGATGTCGCTGATACTGATAGATGGAAGTTTCCTACTTTATCACCTTTATATACTATTGGTGATTATATAGTGCCAGAATTTGAAGATGGCACTTTAAATGAATGGGAAATTGAGTTAATTCCAACAGATACATCATTAGTTGAATTTGATAGTGAAAGTGGACATTGGCGCGCGATAGGCGCAGGTAAACTTACATTTACAATGCGGTTGCGTGATAGAAAAGCAGTGACTAAAGAATATGAAGTTCTAATTAATGAACCTAGTATTGAATTTACTGCTTATATTGACGGTCCAGATGAAATTAGATTAGATAGGTATTGTAGTTATACTCTAAAAGGTACAAGTACGATACTTGATATAGTAAGTTTTAGTTTAGAGAAAACTGATCTAGCACTAATTTCTGAAACTAAATCTAATGAATGTATTATTCATGCCAATGCAAAAAATAAACTAGGAGATATTATTTTAAATGCAACGTATAATGGAACAACTTATACGAAAACAATTAAAATAAGACCTCTATGGTGAGGTGAGTTAAATGGCAGTTCAAGAACCAACCCAAAGAAGATTTGCGGTCATGGGTACTAACGCATTTAACATGGCCAATAAATTGATGCAGAATCAGCGGATTTGCCGCTTATTAAAATACCAAGTACGCGATCCTTTTGATACTGATAAATATGAAGATGTTGATGGAGTTCTACTCCTCAATAAGCAAATCATGATTACTCCCAAAATTTGGGATGAAAGCACGGAGAAAACTTCATATATAGTTGCTTTATTTGATACGTTTGTAATTAATAGTTTGAATTAGGACTTTAAAACAAGCGTTATAAGTTTCGATATTGCTTGTCCTTATGATGAATGGGTACTTAATGGACATTCCTTACGTCCATATTTAATTATGGAAGAAATTGATAAAATGTTTAATGGCGCTCAAATGGCCGGTATTGGAACATTACAATTTGTAAGAGCAGATCGAAACGTGTTTACTCCATTAATTGGCGGCTATACTATGAAATATCAGATTAATGAATTTAACTGATTCTGATGTTTTAAAGTTTCTTAGGGGCGGACCGGTATTTATAGATGACATATGCGCAGTCTATTCAGTGAAAATGGGTGAAATTGTAGATCTTGGATATGATAAGTTTCAACAATACTTAGGTATCCTTACTGCAAGTAAACCCACTCATTCTAAAAGTGATGATAAAGAACTGAATGAATTATTGGACTCATTAAGTGATTTTCAATATTTGCTTTTCTTAGTATCAGTAGACGCGCAAATTAACTCCTTAGTAAAATCTGCATTTCAATTTTTTACACACTCAAGCGCAACGTTCTCTGGAGAGCCACCAGCAATAGTGCTAGGACCTTTAGAAGAACGATGTGTCTTGGATGAAAAACATTTTTATGATTTGTAGCATTTGCTTCGCAGAATGTATTTTATAGATCAAGAGGGCGAAGAAATTATTATATATGATGATGATTTACCAGCTACAAAAAAATTAAAGATGAAGATGCGCGAAAACCGTGAAAAGGTTGCCCGCGCGAAGGCTAAAAAGGCCGCACAGGAAAAAACCGATTTAAAACTATCGGACTTAATTGGGAGTATGACTCTCAATGATTGTAACCTAAATATTGCTAATATTTGGGACATTACATATTATGCTTTTCACGATTAGCTAAAGCGGATGGGCTGGCGTGACTAGTTTAATATAAATTAGAAAGCTGCCCTCGCGGGCGCGAAAATCAATAAGTCTTAGTTAAAGCATTGGATGCGTTCAATTGCTAGCTCAGACAAATAACAGGAGGTAAACTATTATGCCAAGTAACGTTAATATCTTTGATAAATTCGGTATTAAAGAAGTTGCTAACGTATATTTCGAAGCATTAGATGATGACCTCGCTGCTGGCGTGTACAAGGGAGATATTGTTCTTTATCTCGATACTTTAAAGGTATCCACCATTGAAACTTCTGCTGAGAATATCGCAGCCCAAGGTGGTTGGGGTAATCCAAGACTAGTACAGTGGGACTATGGTAAGGAACTAAACATCACTCTAGAAGATGCTCTAATCTCTCTAGAATCCTTACGTTTCATGCTAGGTGGCGCGATTAAAAAGCCAGCCGCAGACGTTCCAGTTATCGTTCGTCATACTGAAGAAGTAGTATGCGGTGAAGATGGCGTTGTACCAAAGCCAAAAGATCACTTAACCGGTATTGCTCTTACTCCTACCGCTACTGTCGATCACCCAATTCGTTTAATTAACCTAACCACCGGTGCTCGTACTCAGATTGTAAATAGTGGTTCTGGTAATGCTCCTACTATTGATGGTGAGCATGCTATCAACTTCAAGAACAAGGCCGCTCATGGTAATGATACTCCAGTTGCTACTGTAAAGGGCGATCATATTCGTATCTTCTGGGAAGAAGTACTTACAAGCAATAGTGGTTCTGAAACTGCTGTTGAAGTTACTATTTCTCCAGATACTTTCCCTGGCACCTATCGCGTAGTTGGCGATACCTTCATGCGTTCTCAGGACACTGGTAAGGATGAGCCAATGCAGTTCGTTATCAATAAGGCAAAGGTACAGAGCAATGTTACCATTACTCTACAGGCTGAAGGTGATCCTTCTACCTTTGAAATGACTCTAAACGTTCTACGTTCTACCAACGAACGCGGCGAGAACGAGATGATGAAGTTAGTTCGTTATAATGTTGGTACTAGCGCAAGCGGCACTGCTGAAGACGACTATGGCTCCATTGCTGGTTCTTAATTGAACTTTTTAAGGGGTTTCTCGCAATGAGAAACCCCTTTTATTTTTTTAATAGGTGGTGATAGCCTATGATGGATCAATATTTTGGTCATAAAGAGTTGTATGAAGTAGTTCTTCGTGCAAAAGTCCCAATGCAATTTGGCGATAGATATATTGAAGCAGATGAGCCGGTACTTTATTTTAATGATATAAATATGTCGCTCCTTACTGAATAGAATAGACCGGTATTCGCACGTGGTGGATGGGCAAACATGCCGCGGGTAATTTGGGATGAAAGAACTGAAGTTTAGTTTGCGATGACAGATGGTGTAATGTCTTCGGTTGGAATGAGTATCCTTCTTGGCGCGAACGTTGTGTCAGAACAAGATAAAACACCTTTATATATACATATGACAGAAGGACCTTTAGAAACTACATTGGGTGATAATGGAAAACCTTATGTGGATTTAAAGCACCATCCTGTCGATACAAGTATTAAGAAAACATTCATATTTGACTATGAGCGTGATGCTATCTAGGAAAAGATATATGGTAAACGAATACCTATTGTTGATCCTTTTGATGATACACAAACAATTCCTAGAATAGAACTTTATAAGGATAAAAATTTATTAGTTCCAGCAGAAAATAATAGAAAATATATGATTGATTACTACTATAAATATGAGGATAAAGCCTTGATTTATAGTGTGTAGAGGGAAAGATTTAATGGCCTTTTCACGCTAGAAGGTAAATTTTACTCAAAGGATGAAAATGAGGGCAAAAATTATACAAATCTTTTGTATATGCCAAAAGTTAGGGTCGTAAGTAGTATTAATTTACGGCTGGGAGAAAGGGCTGATCCAACGGTTTCTACATTTAACATTATAGGATTACCAGAAACAGTTGGAGATTCAAAAAATTTAATTATGGAAATCACGCGTCTTGGAGAAGATATAGATGCTGATATTTAAGCCACTTTCTTATGAAAGTGGCTCTTTTTTTATTATTGTTGAAAGGAGATGATAGAAAATGAATGAAATTAGAGTACCGGTAAAGTTAGAAGTGTTGTAGAACTCTATTAGTGATTTATAGAAAATTCTAAATAATCTTCAACCTAATACGGCTAGTTTCAAAGCAATTGAAAAAATTATAAATTCTATGGTAAATGAATCATAGAAATTATAGGCATAGTTATCTAAGCCTTTTACTAATGAAGGGCAGTTTAAATCTACAAATAAAACCATTGATAAGTTAGAGGAATCCGCCGCGAGAATATAGGTGGTAATGAATGGTTTAAAATTTTCTGATTTAAAATTAACTCCTGACCAACAATCCAGTTTTGATGAATTAAATAATAAAATTATTCAAGTAAAATCTAATTATGAAGATTTTTTGAATAAATTAAAGACGGGAGTTGTTACCAATGGTAACAATCGATCTTTAATTGAAGCTTTACCTGGAAAAGATATACTTGATGCTAATTTTTCTGATATTAGTTCTGCAGTTGATAAATATGTATTAGAACTATAGACAAAGGTTAAGTAGGCAGAAGATGCTCTTAATAAGTTACAATCTAATGTTGAATTAGCTAGAAGATCTGAAATTTTAACCACTACCGGAAGAGGAATCAATAAAGAATCCTTAGGAGAAGCATTATTTAATAAATATTTTTGGTAGAATGGCGCAGGTGAAATTGGATTTAAATTAACTGGTAAAGGATCTGGTTCGGCGGCATTTTTAGCAGAATTAGAACAAATGTTTCATTTAGATCCAGGTCAGTTAAAGGATTTAGCTGGAAAAAGTTTTGCCGATATTAATAAAGCTTTTTAGGAAATGGGTCAAAAGGGTCATTTGAATCCTTTTGAAGGCATACAAAAAGCTTGGGGCAAAAAGTCTGGATAGGTTGAAATGGATAAGACGGCTTTGGCCGATTTAAAAAGGGATTTAGAGGAATATAGAAGATTATAGATAGAATTACAAACTTTATAGACTACTCAAGTTAGTCCTAAAGATTCCGCGACTCAAGCTGAAGTTTCAAGACTTGAACAAGAATTAGGCAAATTAGAATAGCGTATTTATTCCACTGCCGCAGCGGGAGGAACAATGCGGGCTCCTCTTGACCAATTAGGTAGTCAATTTGATTATTTAAGAAATCAATTGGCACAAACTAATAGTTAGTTTTTAAAGTTACAACGTACTCAAACATAGTTTAATCAAATGAAAATGGCTATAGTTAATTTCATGGGCTTTAATCAAGTCTTGAATTTAACGAAGCGTGCGGTAAAAGAAGCTGTAAATCATATTAAAGAACTTGATACTGTTATGAATGGTATCTCTATCGTTACTGATATGAGTACTGAAGATTTGTGGAATCAAGTTGATCAATATAGTAAAATGGCTTAGGCGTTTGGTACTACTATTAAGGGCGCTTATGAAGTATCTCAAATTTACTATCAACAGGGTCTTGGCACTAATGATGTACTTACCTTAACTAATGAAACTTTAAAATTAGCTAAAATATCTGGTCTTGATTATGCTACTACTACCGACTATATGACAACTGCTTTACGTGGTTTTAAGATGGAAATGTCTGAAGCTTCTACAGTTGTTGATGTTTATAGTAATCTAGCCGCGCATACTGCCGTATCTTCTGAAGAATTAGCTGTTGCTATGTCTAAAACAGCTTCTTCTATGGAATCTGTAGGTTCTACATTTGAAGAAACTTCAGCAATGATTGGTACAATGGTCGCCGTTACTCGTGAATCTGCGGTAAACATTGGTTCTGCATTAAAGTCTATTGCTGCTCGTTATGGTGAAATGAAGAAAGATCCTCTTTCAATAATTGATTCTGAAGGAGAAGAAGTATCTTTTAACAAAGTTGATGCAGCTTTACAATCCGTCGGTATTTCTTTAAAAACTACAGATGGACAGTTCCGCAGCTTTACTGATGTTATTATTGAATTAAGTGAAAAGTGGGATCAATTAGAATCTACTCAGCAACGTTATATTGCAACTTAGTTCGCTGGTAACCGTCAACAGTCTCGTTTTCTAGCTTTAGTAAGTAACAAGGATTTACTAAAAGCGAATATTGGATTCGCTGAAGAAAGTGAAGATACTGGTACTTTACAGGCATTAAAGGCATTAGATAGTATTGAATCTAAATTGAATTAGGTTCAAGTTGCTTATCAGCAATTCTATACTACAATGGGTATAGAGAATGTTTGGAAAGGTCTTTTAGACGGGGCAACAAATGTTATTAATACTTTAAATAGTTTACCAAAGGCATTTGGAAAACTTCCTGTTGCAGCACTTGGTCCTATTATGAGTGCTATTTAGTTAATTAAAAGTATCGGCACAACTGCATTAACAGGGATTGCTAGAATATGGATTGATTCTATTGGAGGTGCAATTTCAGAAACTGTTAATAAAGCAGCAGAAGGCGGATAGTAGGTAGGTGATTCTTGGAGTAGTAATGTTCTTAATGCAATTTTAGGTCGAAAAAGTCAAATTAAATAGGCCATGCAGGAAACTGTACAAGGAACAACTACTAATGTTTCTACTGCAAGTATAAAAAAATATGAAGGCATTCAAAAAGAAACAGATCCTATTAAAATTAATCAAGAATATTCAAATTTATATGAAATTATGTCTAAATAGGGCGAGATCTCTACTATAGTGGCCGCGCGAGTTTAGGCAGGTGAATTAAATTAGCAACAAGCTATTGAATAGACAATTACGGCCTATTAGAAGAAGATAGAGGCGATTAATCACGAATAGGCCATGACTGCGACTGCATCTAGTCGTTTTGCGAATTTTGCAACTGCGCATACCAAATTAGCTAGTAGTATGTTACAATTTGGTAACGCACTAAGCTTAATTGGTATGGCATTTAATACCAGTACTGAGGGTGGACGAAAAGCTGCAAGTGCTTTTTAGTTCGCGGCGGGTGCAGTTTCTTTATTTTCTGCAGCTTTAAAAATGGCCGATAAAACCAGTAAAACAATTCCTTGGATGGCAATTGCTACGGGTATTCTTGCAATTATTAATAGTATTTCTTTAGCCTATGAAAGTAATGAAGAAAAGTTAGAGCGTCTAACTAAAGAGGCTGAAGAATTAAATAATAAAGCTAAAGAAGCAAAAGCTAATGCTAGAAGTTTAAATATTTCTATTAAAAAATTAGATGAATTAAAAGAAAAGCGTCATGAGAGCGCAGAGGCAGCAGAAGAATATTAGACCGCTGTAGATGAACTTGCTTCTAAATTTCCAGAATTAATTGCAGGTTTTGATGAGTTTGGAAATATTATTATTGACACTACTAATTCGGAAGAAGTATTGGCTAAGGCTCGTGAAAAGAGTAAATAGGCTACTTATGAAGCAGCAAAAGCTGATTTAGAATAGGCAAAATTAACTTAGCAAACTGCTCGTAATAAAATAAAAGCAACTAGTTTATAGAATTTAAGTAATGCTGGAGCTTCCGCGGCGGGAGAATTTATATAGCAAGCAAAAAATATAAGAGGAAAATTAGGAACATATCAATCAACTATTATAGACGACGTATCAGAAAGAGAAGAGGTATTATAGGCTTTACTTGAAACTTATGCTGCTTCTACTAGTATAGGTTCTGAAAATTATATTAAAGATGATAATATTCGTAATCAATTAATTGAAGATTATGACTTTTTACGTTAGAGTCAAGAAGAAGATAAAAGAGTCTCATTAAATAAATTTAAATTATATTTAGAATAGAAGAAAGAAACCTTAGAAGGTTTAACTGAAACAGAAACTTCACTTTATAATTTATTTTTTGATGATAGTGTAGCTAAAAATATTGAAACTGGTTATAATGATGCTGTAAGACAACTAAATGAAAAAATATCAAGCAGTATGGCTTCTCCTGAAGAAATAATGGAAAGCTATACATTAGTCTTATAGTGGGCTGATAAGGCACAACGCTCAGGCTTATTTGATGAAGCTCAAATGAAAGCTGTGCAGGATAATTTAAATAACTTAAGTGCGGAATTAAAAGAATTTGGAGATACTACAGCCGCAGTATAGGGATATGAAAAATTATTAATTGGTGCTTGGTAGCAATCGGCTGATGCGGATCAAGAAGCCTGGCAGCAATTAGAAAAGAGTGCTACCGCTGCAGCGATGGTTACTAAATAGATTGTATTGGCACAAGGAAGAGAAGGTTATACTGATGAAATGGGCCGTAATTATTAGAGAAATATGGCTGATTTTATTAAAACTCTTTCTTTAGAGAATTTAGAAAAATTCAATTCTATGACCACCAATACCAATCAATATACTGCTTAGGATATAATTAAGACTTTTAATTTACAAGAGGGTACAGAAGTATATCAATATATAATAGATTGGTATAAGGAAGGATTTGAATCTACATAGCAACGGTTAAATTCTCAATTAGCGCGCTCTATTGGAAAATTGCCATTAGAAAATGGACACTATGCAGAGATAACAAGAGAAGAAATATCTTCTGTGTCTGAATTTTATAAGTAGTATTATAATATTATTTTTGGTAAAAAATATAAAAATAATATTTCTTCGGTAGAAGAAAAAATATTAAACGATATTTTAAAGTAGCATGATTCTATTTAGGAATAGGGATATTCTAAATCAGCAGTTTCTTTTGGGACTAATGCATTGGCCTTATTTAATCAAATTGCATAGGCTAATACTGAAGTACAAGATGCTCTTTGGACATTGATTTCTGAAAATGGATTTACTACTTTAGAAGGTATTTAGAAAATTTAGACAGGTATTAAGAATAATCCATTATTATAGAATATTTAGATTGATAATTTTCTTTAGAATATTGTTGCAAATATCATTCCAAATATCAATTTAGAGATTTAGACTGCAACTTCTAATTTACTTGAGAGTTGGGAAGATACAAGTAAGGAATTAAATAAAGCTATTGATAGTGGAGTTACAATTAAGGAAGCTGATTAGCTAATTTAGAAGGCAAAATCTCTTGATGTTAGTTTATCTTTAGATGATTTTAAGTAGGTCGGAGATAAATTATTACTTACGGAAGATGCTTTTAATAATTATTATTCAGCTTTAAATGCATCTACAAATCAAGTCTCTGAGGAATGGTAGTCTTATATTGAAGCCGCGACTGCATTCTTTAATATTGGTAGATCACATTATTCTCAAAATGAACAAAGATTATTATAGGCTATTGGTTTTGATGTAAAGAAGTATACCGATCGAGATGGTATAACTTCAGAAGGTTGGATAGAATTAGAAAAAACTCTAAAATAGAGACAAAAAGAATTAAATGATTATGATCGCGCAGCAAAAATTGCGGCGGATTAGTTATTATTATCTCACAGAAGAAATTAGGGCCAATATTAGATTAATGTTGAAGGTCCAATTCTTTTACTAGAAGAATTAAAAGAAATTGCTTCTGCTACTGATTTAACTACATCAGAACTAGATTTAAAGAAAAAAGATATTAAAGGTGCTTTAAATGAAGTATATAATTCTTTAATTTCTGATGTTTTTTCTAAAGGTATATAGAATATTAATATTAATGACTATACAGGTTTAATTGAAAGCGATCGTGAGGCACTAAATACGATATTATAGACTGGAGATTATACTGATTTTGTTAATAAATATGCTAAATTAGCAGGAAAATCTATTACAGAAATAAATGATCTTTATATACAAGCTGTAGAAAAAGAACGTTAGTTAGAGGGTAGCCGTCAAACTTTTAAAGATTTATCTTTTATTAATGATAAATAGTTCTCTATTTCTGATAGTGGTTTAAAAGAATTAGCGGATACCTTCCATATTGATCTTCGTAAATATATTGAACTAGGATTTATTAAATGGAATGATCAATTAAGTGAGTATGTGGTTGATTGGTTAGAAATTGACGAGTTAGCTAATTTACGTAATATTGATGGATTCAAAGAAAAATTAGCAGATAGTTTAAATGAATTTTTATCTTCATTTATTGATTTAATTAAAAAAGGACTTTCAGGGACATTGAGTCAAACGGATTTTTCTAATTTATCTTCATATGCCAAAACTTATTTACATATTGATCAATTAGATTTTTCTGAAACTGCAGAAGGCCTAAAATTAAGTTAGAAATCTGCGATTGAACTATATGATGCACTTAAATTAGTTGATACATTAAAAGCGCGTTTAGTATTTGATGAGTTGAATAAATCTTTGAAAGAGTCTAATGAACATTATAATGATATTAGTAGTATTCGAGCAAGAATTAATGAACTAGATAGTATTGTCCCAGAGGCTCGTAGTGCAGAATATGAAAAAGAATTATCTTTGGCAAAAGAAATTCTTGCTGTTCGTTCTACATCTGAAGATACAGGATTTAGTTTTATGTCTAATAAGATTCCTGGAGCCTAGAATAATCCATTAAATTATTTTTCTAATTGGCAAAAGGGATATTAGGCATTAAAAAATGGTATAAAGACTGGCTATATTGATTATACTGAATTTTATAATATCATTACTGAAATGGGCAATTTGGCCGAATAGACTGACGGAATTACCATTGGCGCTGGAAAAGTATTAAAAAATAGTCAAGACGCGGCGGATTTAATTGAATAGGCGGCAAGAACTCTTTCTGTAGATTCTTCTGGAGCACTAAAAATTAATTTAAAAAAACTAGCTGAGCTTGGTATAGATTTTGGATCAGCTGGAGCAGAAATGGATGCTGGTGTTACCGCGGGCATTCAAGACTTCGCGCATGCACAGGTCAATATGCTCGATGGTATGATTCAATTGCTAGAAACTATTGTCGCAATGGAATAGCTAGGCGATATAGCTGATGATGGCATTGGGGATAAAAATATTATAGAAATAGATGATATTTTCCCTCAAATAAAATTTGATCAAGATCAAGTAGTAGAATTCCAAATAAATGAAGCTTATACTTCTTGGGTTGACAGTATTAAAAATAAAATTGATAAAAAAAGTCCTAATTTTAATAAAGATTTAGCGGAAGCGACAAGAAGTATTAAAATTAAAGGAATTACTTTTGAAGAAATTCTTAATTGGAGTCCAGCAGAGCTGGCCGGGCAGGGCAAAGAATTTTTAGAGTCTTATACCTCTGTCTTAGATGCCTTTTATAAGGCGGCAAAATCTGGTGATTATAATTTAGATAATATCATGTAGTCCATTAAAGATGTGCTTGTTGGTACTGGATATTAGGGAGATATTGATGTTGGAGATTGGCATCTTACTGTTCATAATGGTTTAGTTTTAACAAGAGATGACGAAGGATATGTTGTTAATGGAGTTCATTATAATGATAAAGACTCTGCTATTTAGGCAACTATGCTTGCAGATCTTGGAGTTTAGCCTGGTGAAGAAAATGCAGCCTATTAGGCTGGAAATATAGGAGATATTAAAGGACTTTAGGGAACTCTTACAGTTGGAGAAAATGTTATTACTGTTATTACGAATGGTAAAGAAGTTAAATATACCGATAATGAAGGCCATATAGCAAATAGTATAAATGAACTAATTGCTTAGAAATTTGAAGCCGAATAGGAAAAAATAGGGACTCCAACTATTAATACAGATGAAGGCTATTACGAAAAATTACATAAATGGACTCTTGAGCATAATTATAATATTGTTCCAACTCTAGATCAGGTTGAAGAGGCTAAATTAACTTCAGATTAGAAAAAAGAAATTAAAAATAAAACAGCAGAATAGTTAAATGCGGAATGGAAAACAACTGATCATATTGATTTTAAAGCTAAATATGGAATTAGCCTTGAAGGCACAGACAGTATAACTCCTGAATAGCTAGAGCTTCTTAAAGAATTTAATTCTATTGAATCAACAGATTTAACAATTACTACACAAATGATAGCTGCTGATGCTACAACCTAGACCTTTCTTGATGCCATGAATGGAGAAAAAACTGCACATATTATAGTAGATACTATTCATGGAGATGGATCTGATACCGATGCTCTGATAAATACAAAAATAGAAGAAATAAGTGAATCGCCAATAGTTTAGGTTGATGCTAATGTTCCAGATGAAGAAAAGAAAGAAGTACAAACTGAAATAGAAAGTATAAATCCTACAATTAAATCTAATATTGCAAAACCGGATACTCGTCCAATTGTTAATGCCACTAAAGATTTAAATTTAACTGCAACTGTCACATTAAAACCCGATGCAAGCGGCTTATCTAAAATACCAAACACCGGTGCAGGCGGCGGCGGAGCAGTAGATGATTGGCGTAATTTCTTATTATTAGATTCTTAGGTAAGAGCGTCTGGTAATTTAGGTTTAGCTAAAGCTAAAGGTACTCTTATGGGCGAGCTAGGACCAGAACTTGTAGTGTCTAAAGGACGCTATTTCATTGTCGGACAAGCTGGCCCTGAAATGGTGAACCTTGCAGATGATGCAATAGTATTTAATCATTTACAAACCGAATCTCTATTAAAGAAGGGAATGTCTAAGGGCCGTGGAAAAGCAGTTACAAATGAACGTAATGCTGTTTCCTTTGCAACAGGTAATGTTAATGGTGGTCCCGCTAAAGCCTCTGCTTCTGCAGCATTATCTGCCTTAAAAGAGTTGCGTGCTTAGTGGCAAGCAATTGCTGGTCTAAGTGCAAAAGACCTCGCTGGAAAAGGCGGTGGAGGAGGTGGCGGTGGAGACCCTAAAGCCTTCTTAAAAGATCTAGAACGCTGGTATGACTGGTTACAACAGATTGCTCAACTTGAAAAAGAGATTACTCTTGAAGAAGCTAAGCGTACTGAATATCAGAGTCATATGGTTGCTCGTGGTAAAGAATATTTTACTAGTCAATTAGCTAGCTTAGAATTACTACAAGAGCAAGCAGTCGTACAAAAATCACTTAATGATTCTCAAGAAGAATATTTCAAGAAGCGCTTAAAAGAAATCAATGAATAGAGCGCATTTAGTGCCCTATATGGATTTAGTGAGTCTGGACAACTTTATTATAAAGATGTTTATGCTGATGGAAAGAGTGCTTTTGAATGGCTATCTGATCTTGTCGGACGTAATGAAGTAACTGGTGAAGCTAACTATACTGCTGAAGAGCAATATAATAAATTAGTGGCGGCCGGTTTCGGATTTGCAATGGAATATGATTCCTCTGGCAATAAGATTAAGCAAGAAGGAACTGATTGGTATAATACAGCACTTCAAGCTTTCTGGGATAAGATTGATAGAGATAAAGAAGAAATGCAATCTCTACACGATAGTGTTGAAGATGGCAAAAAGAAACTTCTTGATCTTGAAAATGCTCAGAATGAAATACTTCATGAGATTGAAGATAATCAGATTGAAGTTGAACAAAAAGTATTAAAAGCAATTGAGGAAGCGCGTCAGCGCGAGATTGATGAGCTAAAAGATACTAAAGAAGCGATAGAGAATA
>OCVV011345403.1_pt1 | contig 13523 bp, 9 predicted proteins | sample 1539721 | NCBI WGS metagenome assembly OCVV01 (sample SAMN02144230, study PRJEB22623) | gut metagenome | biome: sheep rumen | host: Ovis aries | place: New Zealand
ACACTGGCAGGCCGTGGGCTACCTGCACGATTACGACTACCAGGAATTCCCCGAAGAACACCTGCAGCACACCGAAAAGGAACTGCTCGCACAAGGCGTCTCCGAAGAAGACGTGCGCGCCATTTTGGCACACGGTTTTGAAATCGTGAATCAGGTGGAACCCAGGACCAACATGGAAAAGAGTCTGTTCACCGTCGACGAACTCACCGGAATCATTCAGGCCTGCGCGAGGATGCGACCCAACGGAATTTTGGACCTCGAAGTGAAAAGTTTCATGAAGAAGTTCAAGGACAAAAAATTTGCCGCCAAGTGCAACCGCGACTACATTCTGAAAGGTTGCACCCTGCTCGACATGGACGTGAAAGACGTCGCCGCCATCTGCATTGAGGGCATGCGCGAACACGCCGCCGAAATCGGCCTGGCAGGGAACGCCGGGGCATAATGTCGGAAAAAAATGGGCGTTTCCCGGCTCGTTTGCCCTCGCCGGGTCGGGCTATACTCGCTTCGCTCACGGAGCCTCGCTAACGCAAGTCTCCGCCCATACGGGTTACTATCCCTAACGCAAAATGTAAATATCGCACTTTTAGGACAATTCTGTGAAATCAAAGACAAAGTCATCGTTATTAGCAGCAAGCCATTTTAGATAATTCATATCGAGATTGGCTATATCTCTAATACTTTGCCCTTTGTATTTCCCATAGGTCAACACATCTTCTGGATGAAGGGGCTTAATGCTTTTATTCCTTTCCTCCATCACTTCATCCATATCAAAAAAAAGATGTGTTCCGCATTTTCTTTAGCCCACTTTACCCACCCCCAATCAGAGCGGATAACTTCGGCCAAAGTCTTTCCCTTATGCTTGCCGACCTCCAAGACATCGTTTACACCATAAATTTTTGTCGGCTCCGCCGTCGCTTCTCCCAGAATGTCTAGAAGCACCCATGAACCACAAGCAGCACACGGAATCCCCTGCGACTCGGTATCACTCATTTTGCACCAACTTTGTTCGGGGTTATTTTCCGTGGCATCCGCACGTTCTCCATTCCTGAAATAGAATCCATAGGCGTAACCGTACTTTCCGCCTTTACCACCAGGCTTTACCACATGAACTTCTACAAACAGCGAGCGGTACCAATCAGAAATACGCCCATCAGGAAAGCGCAGCGCACGGAACGGCAACGCTCTTCCTATGTTGTAATAGATAGAGATTAGGCTATTGCGGAGACCCTTTTGATTGATTGTTTTTATGAGTTTGGATTTATCCATTTTTTGATTAAACCCAAAATCCTCGATTACTTAATTTTCCCTTCTAGATTTAGCAAGCCCTTCAAATTTTTCGACGCAGTAGAAGGCTTTCCAATATCACTGTTGTAAACGCCAGCAATTCCCCATGTATCCTTGTTGTTTTGCTGATTTTTTAGGCCCTTATTGGCTTTGCGAGCCCAAAAAATAAGAAATGATTCTAGGTCTTTAATTTCTTTTTCTAGAAATTGATTCTTTTTGGATGTACCGATAAGGAACATCATTGGAGTGCCCATTTTGTTAGCAAGAACACTATTGTAAATATCTTTCTTATGTATTGCGAAAATTTCTTGCTTAAAAGACTTCTTAGCCTGGCCAACATACCACGGAGTAAAGCCCTTGCCGGCACGAAGCGCAAAAATGTAGCAGCCTCGTGTATTCAACAAATCAATCTTCTTTTGAATATCTTTATTTTCAAAAAAAGACTGTATGTGTTCCTTTTCAATTCTTCTCGTACCTTTGTCAAACGGGATTTCAAACGGTCCAATAGGTTCAAACTGTGTAGCTGACATCATATCTCCAAATTTTGATTATTTTGTTTGATAACAATCTGATAAAATCATTCCGCCAATATTTTATCAATCATCTTTTCTACACTTTGGCTGTTATCCAAGGTATAGACGTTCTTGCTTTCATATTCGGCTTGTGTCACAGTCCAGCGTTCTTTCAGGTCTGCAGCCTTGGTGCTAGACATTATGAATGAATTCAGCACAACAGGCTTTTCTCCCGCAGTCACGGCAAGGCGGTTTTCCAAATCCTTGATTGTCTTGTGGAATTGAACCTTAGGATCTTCCTTGGGAATATTCAAGAGCCCCTTGGGATCGATAAACGTCACATACTGCGATTTAGGAGTATCAATCCACAAAATGAAATCAGGATAAAAATTCCCCGCTTCAAAGAAGCCCATGCCCACCTTACTTTTATTACGGAGCAAGAACAGTGATTTGTCATCAAATTTGTCCTTTTTCGCTTCGGCATAATCGATGAGCATGTTGACAAAGTCTTTTTCGCCATCGTTCAAGGAAACCGGTGAAACTTTAATTCCAAGATTAGACGCCTTGAGATAAATCAAAGGCGCATAAAGATGATTTTTGAAATCAAAGAAGACCATCTTATCACCATATAGTGATTTCTGACGGACTTCCATGCCATCAAATTTATTCAGATTCGCTTTTAAATCATTGATAAGCGTTTCTAGTTCCTTGTAGCCCTGATTTTGCGGATTTTCTACAGTATATGTGATGGAATAATCAGAAACGAAATTATTGTCATCAAATTCGAGTTCACCGTATTCAAGATACTGCGATTCCCAGCGTTCCCGTTCAAATTTGAAGAACTTGTCCATATAGGATTTCAAGACCATTATGGCAAAGTCCGTCATGGTATCAAGTTTCCTGAACGAATCCAATTCTAGTTGTTTTGCAGGAATCAGCAAGCCATACCAATCAGGAACAGTCAAAATGTTTTTCAGATTTGACTGGACAAGGCAAATATTGAAATAGTTCTTTTCGTTTTTGAACACTTCCAGTTCATCGAACATCCTTCCGTAATCAAGTAAATCCAAAACCGCTTCGGGCAACACATTTTCACTTCCCGTGGCATCAATATTACCTATGGAGCCATAGGAGTCAATGCTTTCAATTTTACTCCGACAATCGACAACAATTTTATTCCTCAGAAGGTATCGTTTAAAATCCTCAGACGGGACATCTAAAATCAATCTTTTAGCCTGTTTCTTGAAATTCTTGTCTTTTTGCAGGCGAATTGTTTTCAGTTTCTTAGCTTTGGCCTTGTTGTATCTCGACAAAACAGGCATATGGAATTCCATGATTAAATCATTCGGCTTTACGCCTTCCTGTTCCAGATATTTGCGGAAATCATCCATGTAATTTGCCTTCACGCCGAATATCGTAAGCATTTCAAGGCAACCGATATACTTGGGTGGATTACTTTCCTTCACCATAGAAGAACGCTTTAGGCACCCTTCATAACCTTTCAGACGGACTCCGCGACCAAATAGTTGGATAGCTTGCGAGCCTTCGCTTTTGGCAAAATTGATAAGTCCCATTGTAGAAACGCGCCAACTATTCCAGCCTTCGGTAAATTTGCGCGATCCAATTAGGACATTTACCGGAGATTCTTTCTCTTTGATTGTTTGGAAAAGAGACTCCATCGGCATTTCAATCGAGCCAACAACCATTCCTTTTACAGAACACGCATTGCAAAGTCCAGCCGCATCACCAACATTTATAACACCAAAATATTTGTCCGAATTGCCAATCTTGAGTCCAACTTCCCCAAGATTCTGCTTTAAGTTTTCAAGATGCAAGCGAGGTTCATCCGATACAGAATCCGCATTAAACATCAATTTGAGGATATCTGGAATCAATTCCTTTTCAATTCTTTCCTGATCAATAGAATGCCCCCAGATATCTTTCAGATTATTAAATGTTTGAGTAAAAAGTTCATTTCCGTATTTATCCATTAATCCAGTGCTTGAATTTAGTATTGCGTAAATCCACCCTGCAGCACGAGCAGGATTGCGAACGAAGGAGTCAATAAATTCAAGAACTTTTTGGATATCCGTCAGGTCTTCTTTTGAATTTGTCGAAACAACACGGTTTCCGACAAAGACAAGAAGCGGCTTTTCTATAGAAAATTTCTTCAAATCATTTTGATTTAGGTCATATACTTTTAGCTGTTGATAGAACGAAAGCAAACAACCGGCAAGATACAGATTCTCCTGTTCAGGATTGAGGACTTTCCCCTGTTCATCTGTTTTTAGGTTGAAAATACGATAATCTTTACCATAACCATCGTTATAGAAATATTTATAGCTATAGTCCATGATAATAGACTTGCCATAATCTTCCATCAACTGGCGTTCTTCTTTCTTTTTAGAAGACGCCTTTAAAGCCTGCTTGAATGTGGCGGAATACTCAAACGAGAACCCATCCGACGACAGCCTTATTCTAAAATCGTACCAAATATCGCCAGCAAGGCCACGGTGACCTTCATCAACAAGAACAAGATTATTTGATTCAAAACTACCGACAGATACCGTTTTTACCTTGCCCTCTTCTTCAAGTTTATTGATGTCTATAATCAAGACATCTTCGCTTTGCGGGGCAGTCCCTCCATCTTTCTGAAAAATAGCAGCAGAAATCGAAGACTGTTTAAGTTCATCCAAATGCTGACGACTAAGGCCTTCATTAGGAGTCAAGACAATAATCTTGTTAATATTAAGTTTTGAATTTACACGCCTTGCAGCCCTAAAATAATACATAAACTGCAAAATATGAACATGCATCAACAGTGTTTTTCCGCTACCCGTTGCACACATGAATGCAAGTTTATTCAGTTTTTCAGCCGAGAAGTCCGAAAAGTCCAAATCCTTGCACTCTAGCATTCGGTCCGCTTTCTGCTCAGCAAGGAACTTGTTAAGTTTTTCGCAAAGTGAATCCTTGTCTGAAAAATAAGCATCCAAGTACATTTCCGTAAACAGTAACGAGACATACTGGAAATATTTCCATACTATTCCGCCACGTTTTTCGCCAATACGTTTGGTATGACGCTGGATATTTTCGTCATAAAGGAAAAGTTTGTCCTTCGATAACTTCATTCCACCACGATTGACGATATCCAGAAGAAACTTTGTATGGCCATCGTCAGAAATTCCTTCGTATTCCTTAGAATTCAGGTGCTTGAGTGAAGAAATATCTGCAAGTCCTAATTGGTCTAAAAAGAACTTAAACAATATCAGCTGCTCATCAAAAGAAAGCTCTTTTTTGGGTGTTTTTGCCATAACTAGTTTTCCTCGAACATGCGGTTATTGAATTCCGTTTCTATGAGCTGGACTTTCCAAGATTCAGAATCCGTCTTGAGATTTTCGAGGTTGTTATCTCCATTCACGTAAATAACATCAAATTCACGGTCTTGTGGATTGATTCGATATTTGGTAAAATACGCATCGAGGGCAGCATTATTTTCAAGAACGTCATCACCAACATTCCTCCAAATAATCAAGGCTCTTCGGCCATCCGGCAAAGTACCTTCAATTTGGCGGAACGCAAATTTCCCATTTGAATCGTTTGTCAATTCTACAGCACCTTCATATTCCGGAGACTTAGCTTTTACAACGGAATAATACTTGGTGGCTCCTTGACGCACTACCGTCAAACCGACAAGGTAATTGAAGGTTTCAACAACATCAACCTTGCGCAATTTACTTTCGTTCTTTTCCGTAATCTTCATCTGGTATTCAAATGGAGACTTGAACGCACCGACATTCAGCAAACTGCCTTTGGCTTCGATATCCATCATGTAGTTAATCAAATACTCGTCACCAAAAAGATTTGTAATGGTTGATTGAGGCTTTTCAAGAACGATATTGGAAAGAGCATCTTCGTAGGATTCAAGTTTCATGTATTTGATAATTTGCGAAATGCCTGTATTACGATTTTGCGGTTTACCAGACTTCCAATCGGTAGAATAAACAACTTTTTCAATTCTGGGTTTTGTAACAGACGAAAAGTATTCCCCCATTTCTGTCAATATATATCTTCGATTTCCTCTACAGTCAGGATTCCGATTCAAATTGAGTACAGCATGTCCTGTAGTACCTGATCCACCAAACAGATCCAAAATCAAGCCATCATCATGCTCATTTCCCACAATCGTATGAAGAGTATCTTCCGTTGAATATACTGATTTTGGGAAGCCAAATATGTTTCTTGCACCAAAAAAATTTTTTAGCAGATTGGTTCCATGAGAAGACGAATCATATTTTGAATCACTCCACAGAGTCTTAGGTTTTCTTCCTCCTTTAATTCTATCCTTTAGTTGAACATATCTATTTCCTTTATCTTTCTTTAAGATAAAATCGCCCGCCTTTCCAGCAATTAAAATTTTTTTTCGATCAGACCATCTCCATACACGTCTCATACCATTCGTGTCAATCGGCATAATCGATATTGCGTCGGGATACACAGAATGAAATTCTTCGGTTGACATTTTTACTACTTGATCATCCGAATCTAAAAGAAGAATATTTTCCGTCATATACTCAGCAGGAACATCGTATAGTCTTTCATCTCCCACAGCAAAAAGCAATCCTTTGTCGTTAAAAAATAATGAAAATTCTGAATTTGGCCTATCTTGAGGTGTAGACCATCCTCCACTTCTCCTAAATGGAAGAGGTCTAAACGCAACCTCATCATCCCCGCCACCATTATATACCTGTTCTTGTTCTTCTGTCAAATCTTGATCAATTACCTCCGTACAATCAGGATTTTTTGCATAACAAATACAATATTCGTGACATGTCGCGTAATAACTATTGATTCCTCGTCCTCTTGGATTACTTTGAATGACAATTGTCCCTATATAATGATTTCCACCAACGGTTTCATCCACCAATTCCTTCAAATCATACAGTTCTTCATCGTCAATAGTTATAAAAAGAACCGCATCTTCCTCTAGCATACTCCATGCATTTCGAACTCTATCAGAAATCATTGATGCCCACGAAGAATGTTTATAATTATTTTTATAGATAAAAGATGCTTCATTCGTATTATAAGGAGGGTCCAAATACAAACATTTTACTTTTTCAAAGAATCTTCTTTTTATGAGATTTGCTACCTGAAAATTATCTCCATTAACCATCAACCCGTTCGTAGATTCATCTAAGCCATCAATTGATGCAACGATTTTTCCCTTGAACGCTTCTGAGAAATTCTTTGTATCTATCAGCAAATTCTTATTCTGCCGCAGGAACTCAATACTTGGCGGATTCGTCCAAGGCTCCTGATGTTCAACATCATTGACAATCTCATCAATGGCATACATTTCAATCCATTCTTGGACCTGTTCCTTGTTATTGCGAATTTCTTCATAAAAGGACTCGTCAATCTTGTCCAGAGTAATGCACCAGTTCGTTTCAACCACAAACTTCTTCTTGAGCCACAACTTCTTCTGGAAATTTTCAATCTGCGCAAGAAAATCAATGATAATCTTGCCGACCTTCTTGATTGCCTTCACCTTGGCAAGGTATGTTTCGACACGGACTTCATTAGACGTATCCAAGTCATCAAGGTGCATTACCTCGTTCTTGATAAAGAAATCAAGTTCGCGAGAAAGGAAACCACCCAAATCCTTATGAATAAAATAGTCAAAGGTGTTCTTGGCGACATATCCCCTCAAGTGCTTTTGCATTAATGTCAAGGGATTCTTTTTGTCTGTAGAAATATTACTCAAAAGAACTGTCATCAGTTCCTTGTGTTCGTTGACTATAAAATCACAAATCCGTGTATAGTTTTCTTCATCATACTTTTTCTTTTTATCCGCAGGGATATCAAAGATAAATCGAATAATCAGTTCTTTCTTTTCTGTATCACATTCAAAAGTCTTTACGCCAGGGTAATTTTCCTCGTCCTCGTTAAACAGCATAAAGACGCGCTTGCTGTCATCCGTCTCCTTGTTGTTATTCTGCTCAGTCGTCGCATCTACGAGATTAAAATGAACCGTCCATTCTCCTGCAGTAAAAACATAATCCTTGAAGTTTTCACTGGTCTTTATATAATATTGGTCCTGGTTAGCCCAATAAAGCTTGACCTCTTCCCCTTCGTAAGGAATCGCATAGACGCCTTCCTTGTAACGGCGTTTGCTGATAAAATCGCCATCATCGTAATAACGATTAAAGAAAGAATACAAAGCCGAATAAACATCCGTTTCCAAGGCGGAAAGGTCCGTTCCACTCGCCAATTCACGCTTTACCGATTCATATTCCTCTGCAAGCTTGGGGCTTGCCGAAATCTCTATACCCAAATCCGAAGCTTTCTGCTCAATCTCAGCCTTTTTCGTCAAAAGGGCGTCTTTCCCCTTGCTAGCAAACGGAGCTAGAGTTTCCTCAACCTTTTTTGGCAAATCTTCGTTCAAGAACTTTTCGATTTCGTTCTTGCGAATATTCATAATCCGATAAATTCCGAAATCCAAGTCGGATTTGTCAAGTTCAAAAATGCCCTTGAGCAGGTCAATAAAACGGTTCAGCTTTTCGTTAACCAGTTCGTTCATGGTAATCCTTTTTTAGATTGTTTGCCATGCAATGGCGAAAATTTCTTCAGTAGAGACGCTCTTGTTCCGTTTGGAATCAAGTTCGTCAATCATTTGCGCACGTTTAGCTTCGATTTCGTCTTCACGGTCTTCCATCTCGTGGCGTTTCTTACGCTTTAACGATTCCAATCCCGTAATCTTTTTTGCAATCTCGTGTTTTTCATCTAGATTAGTCGCTGAACGCGATTGCCGTTGTTGTTCGCGGACGCTGTTCTTGATTGTGTCCAATTCCTTTTCAATAGCACCTATCGCATCATCGGCCCAAGCGTCAATCTTACGTTCTTCTTCAGAGAAATAATTCAGGTTTCTTTCATCAATTTCGCGAAGTTTACTCTTAGAATGTTGTTCTGCATTCGCATCCAATTTGGCCTTAATGCTTTGCGGAAGCTCTGTGCCAGATGTTTCGCTACCGGCACACAGGAACAGTTTTTCGCATTCTTCCTGCGTCAAGAATTTTCCATCATCGGTAAACGCGGTGAATAAGCAGAATTCTTCTTCATCGACACTTTCGATTTTCATTTTCGAAAGCGTTATATGCCCCGATTTGCGCTTCAGATATTCCGGCAACATTACCTTGATACCCGAGGATTGTTCGTCAAAGCAGATTCTGCCAGGAGTAAGTTTGATGTTAAGAGCCTCGTTCAACACATATTGTGCCAGCGGATGGTTCAATCTATAAGGAAAACCACCGCTTTGCCTAGAGAACAGATCGTACTTGCCGAGAGGCACGCTGTAAAGCAGCTGTCGATTCAAATTGAACGAGTATTTTTCATCATCAAATACCGCAGCATCTCCTAGAACATATTTTGTCAATTCCCAGAAGATATATTCATAACGATTCAGGAATGCACCAGTATCATTCTTTGCAATTTTCAATCGTTCCTGCACATTGATATCGAAATTGTCCAAGACTTTGCTCTTGGTTTCTTGCAGTTTCTCGTTGATTTGTTCCTTGAAATCGTCCTGCAATTTTTCAAAGGCCGCTTGAATTTCTATATCCGTGCGACATTCTTGATATATCTGCCAAATACGACGTTCAAAATCCAATGCATCAGCTTGCCCAAGCACGTCATCTGAAGCCCCAAACACATCATCGAACAGATGGAACTTATTTTCAAGCAAGTCAAAAACACGGACGTCTGCAAAATTTTTCTCGTTCACAAAATTCACAACCACGACATCGCATTTTTGACCATAACGGTGACAGCGACCAATACGCTGTTCAATACGTTGTGGGTTCCAGGGCAAATCATAATTGACAACGAGAGAACAGAACTGCAAATTCAGGCCTTCGGCTGCGGCCTCGGTTGCAATCATGAGTTCAGCCTTGTTCTTGAAATAATCAACAAGGGCAGCACGCATATCTGCAGAGCGTACACCGCTAATTCTGCCCGTTAGGGCATTATCCTTCAGCCATTGTTCGTAAATGACGCTTGCCTCGGGGCCACCGTTGGACCCATTGAACAAAACAATCTTTCCCGCATATCCATGGTTTTCAAGATATTCCTTGAGGTATTTCTGCGTACGCGTTGATTCTGTAAAAATCAGGGCCTTCTTTCTTGCCCCGAGCGTTGGCAACTGTTCAAAAGACTGGCGTAGCGCTTTTAACAGGGCTCCCGTCTTGGAATCAACCGTAATTTGTTCGGCAGTGCGAATGAACCCTGAAATGGTTTCTATTTCATCGGCCAGCTTTCTTGCATCCGGTTTCGAATCGTCAAACGTTTCTGGTTCTTCTCCATAATCATCGGAATCTTCCAAATCCTCGTTGGTGGAATCCAACAGGTCTTCGTCCGCAAAATCATCAAGATTTAATTCATTTGCAGTAGCATCTTCAAGCATTTTCTCAAGACGGACCTTTATCACTTTCAACGTCTCTAGCAATGCGAATGTCGAAGATGCAAGAATCTTGCGTATAATCATTGTAGTGAGCATACGCTGTTGTCTAGGCACCGAATAAATGTCTTCCCGTCTCAAGAATTCCGATATTTCGTCGTATAGCCTAGTTTCTATTTCTGTCGCCGTGAATTTCTGTGTCATCGGCAAGCGCTTTGTGTAATTGATGTATTCCTTGACATCGTTACGGAGTGTGCGCACATAATATGGCTTTAGCCGTTCGTGCAGCGTATTTAAATCTGCAGCACTTTGATACTGCCCGCGAAAAGCTTTAGCATCGCCAAAAATATTCGCATCAATAATACTTGTTAAACCATACAATTCCATCAGCGAATTCTGGAACGGAGTCGCCGTCAATAAAAGTTTCTTAGAATTATTGAGCGCTGCAGCAATTGCCTGGGCGACCTTGCTGTTTTTCTTGTACACGTTACGAAGCTTATGCGCTTCATCAATAACGGCAAGATCAAACATTCGTTCGCGAATAGAATCGGCATGACGAGCCGCAAAGGAATAAGATGTAATCAGAATCTTTTTCTGTACAAAGGGAGCGAGTCCCTTATTCAGATACTCGTTGTAGTTTTTACCATCGATGATTTCATTTTCAAGTCCGAACTTTTCATAAAGTTCTGCAGACCATTGTTTGCGTAACGAGGCAGGACAAATTACAAGTAACTTCCGTTTACCAATAGCCCAATATTGAGAAACGATTAGGCCCGCCTCAATCGTCTTGCCTAAACCCACTTCATCGGCAAGGATTACGCCCTTGGAAAAAGGAGACCTGAACGCAAATAGGGCCGCCTCAATCTGATGCGGGTTGATATCGACAGATGCCGTAAGCAAGGACTGCGACAGACAGTCCAAGCCGCCACCGATTGACTTTAAAGTCAAGAGGTTGGCAAAGTACTTGGCCTGGTATTTGGTAATACGACTTGCGATAAGGGCTCCTTTGCGCCCTTATGCCCGCGACAGGAACCCGAAACCAATAAAAAAAGCGTGGTGTCGAATGTACCTATCACAACTGAGGCTCTGGTATGCCTATTCCCGATATGCACAAACGACCCACGCCCATTGCTGGACGTGAGCGTTCGCCTTATTCTTGGGAATTTGAAATTTACCAGATTTCAGTTGTGAGAATAAGAGCTGACTCAACGAAAATGTCTATGGGGAAAGATAACAAAAAGGCGACACAAAAATCCCGGAACGAGTTCAAGACGGACTCAATTCGGGGTGGAAATGCGGGGGTTTTAGGGGTGAAACCCCTAGGCGAGGGACTGAAGCCAGGGGGAGACTTCCCCCTTTAAAAAATATCAATCAAATCAAAATACATCAGACGCGAGTGCAAAGAATTTTCGCCCAGCATTTTTACGTTTATTCCAAGAGCCCTTGCTTCGTTAATTTCAGAACTATAAAGGAATTTGAAATAGTTTTTCTGATAATAATGAATGATTTCCGCTTTGTTAATCGCGTCAACAATGATAAACCGGCAACCGGTCTTGTTTTCGTCGCTACGGAACCAAGCTTTGATGAAGTCCATTACTGCGGAGCCAAAACCTTGTTTGGCAAATTCAATATGAGACCACCTATCGCGACATGAAAAAAATAGTGGATGCGGGAATTCTTTGCCGTTCCGATTCAGACAAAAAATGCATATGAAAGGTGGTAAAAAACGCTTCAACCTATTGACAATCTGGATTTCTGGAACTATGTTTAGTGCACAAGTGTGTAGGCTTTGACGTTTTTTTTGCTTGTACGCCAGAGGAGTTGATGATGAAAGATATTGAGCATGTCGCCTTGAATCCATTGGATAGGTCGGGCGTTGGAAAGATGATTCGGGTCATTCGCGACAAGCAGGCGCTGCTGGACCGCGACCTGGCGATTCTTTATGGTGTAGAAACCAAGCGTATCAACGAACAGGTAAAGCGTAACATTGAGCGCTTTCCAGCAGAATTTTGTTTTCAACTAGACAAACTGGAGTTTGAAAATTGGAAGTCGCAATTTGCGACTTCCAATTCAGACAAGATGGGTCTGCGAAAGGCGCCCTTCGCCTTTACTGAGCAGGGGGTGGCCATGCTTTCTGCTGTGTTGCATAGCGAAAAAGCCATAAAGGTCAGCATAGACATTATGAAGGCATTCGTCGCGATGCGTCACTACATGATGCTGAATGGTGGTTTTGTTAATCGCCTTGCCAATGTGGAAAGTAAGGTAATTGATCAGGATGCTCGGTTGCTTGATCACGAGCACAAGTTTGATATCATTTTCGAGGCAATGGACCGCGGAGAGCTCAAAACCAAGGGCATCTTTTATGAGAGTCAAGAATTCGATGCCTACACATTTGCGTGCGGTCTTATCCGCCAGGCGCAAAAGCGCATTGTCCTTGTGGACAACTATGTGGACGAAACTACCCTTCTAATGATGCTGAAGAGGAACAAGGGCGTTTCGGTGACAATTTATACATATGACAAGAGCAAGGTTTTTGAACTAGACCTGAAGAAATACAATGCGCAGTATGCCGACAGTCCCATAACAATTCTGCCAAACACGAACACTCACGATCGTTTTTTGTTTATAGACGAAACTTCGTATCACTTCGGCGCGTCCCTAAAGGACTTGGGGAAGAAAACTTTCTTCTGCAGCAAGGAGGATTTCACCTTGGAAGAGGTGTTGAAAGAAACGCAAAAAAACTAGACTCTGTCTATGTCGAAGAGATGGCTAATGTCCACAAACTATTAAAACGTGTTCAAGGAGAGCGAAGCAATTGACGAAAGTAATATGTGTGTTCCCCTCCCTCCCAAAAAACGTTTCAACCTATTGACAATCGGGATTTCCGAAACCATATTGTAGTGTACAAGTGTGCGGCGATACTTTGCTTTTTCAGCATGTAAGCAGATGAGGCCGATATGAAAACAATAATGGCAAATGCTTGTAAATGCAATCAAAAAGCGGTATATTTATGAACATGAGTACCGTAGTCAAAAACTTCCGCTTCGATTCCGAATTGAAGTACCCGGAACATTCTGGCGAACTGTTCGAAGCCGTCGAAGAGGCGAAACGGCTCGAAGCCGACCCGAAGACCAAGCGTTATACGGATATGGACGAGATGTGGACGGACTTGGACAAATGATTTAAACTCCATATTCACCCTGATTGGCTTCTGTGCTATAGGAAGAATAAAGGCGTTTTGACACTTACTCTTGTGGATACAGGAACGCACGCAG
>OCVV012841478.1_pt1 | contig 13523 bp, 6 predicted proteins | sample 1539721 | NCBI WGS metagenome assembly OCVV01 (sample SAMN02144230, study PRJEB22623) | gut metagenome | biome: sheep rumen | host: Ovis aries | place: New Zealand
GGCAACCTCATCAAAAGCTACAACATCCCAGAGACCAACAAGACCAACTTGATTATTGGACATGTTATAAAAAAGATTTGCAACCGTAGACTGTCCGCCGGCAACAAGTATGCTGTTCGGCGAAATCTGCTCATAAATATATGATTTACCTGTCGAACGAGGTCCCAGCTCACAGAGGTTGAAGTTATTCTCAACAAGCGGAATCATACGAGCAATAAGAAGCCACTTCACTCTGTCTGTTAACCTATCCGGCTCCATACCAATAGAACGAAGAAGTATATCTATCCACTCATCCTTCGTAAATGCCTTACGACCGTTCTTTACTTCGTCCATATCAACATGAGGCATCTGAATAGGTGTCAGTTTTCTGATATGAATCGGAGACATATTTCTCTTTTCTTCTTCTATGAATTCATAATCAAGCTGAAGGATACACCATATACCACCACACAGAAGCCTGTCGTATTTCGTCACATAGTCCGGATGAATAGGTATATTTTTTATTCCAAGATTAGAGAATGTTGCCTCATACCTATCTTCCTTAGTATTCAGCGCAACAGTAAGTCTATCTATAACCGTATAGCTTCCTCTCTCTCGAAGAATCGAAAGGATTTTCTGTGCCTCATCAGGGCGAACATAGTTGTCCCTGAGAATACGCTTAACATTCTCAACACCCTCATTGATTATCTCTTCATCATCAGAATTGCAATACTGACCAAGAAGGTACTCAAGAACATATACCGGAACATTTGCTCCCTCACGTATAGACTTGGTCAAATCCTTGCGGACTATACGTCCGTCAAAATACTGCCGAAGCTTCAATTTAATTTCTTCTCTTTTATCATCTGTTTCACTTATTGGCTCAGATGCTACAGCCTCGTTATACTCGTCCATAATCTACCTCCATGCATTTCAGATTACGCTATTCTGAATCTTTTACCATTTCTCCAACTCTATCTGCAATCTCAATAGCTTCAATTTCCATCTGTTTTTTTATATAGTCGTCATTTATATTTTGATAAGTCTGCGAAAGCAATTTTCTTTTCTCGGATATATCCTCATCAAATATAGGTTGAGAAAGCAATTCCATCCTTTCTTTAACCTGCTTAAACGTATCTACTATATTCAAGTTGGATTTCTTAATTGGCTCAACCATTTGTTGGATAGATTTATTTATTTGATTCAATAATCCAGAGAATACTGTTTTGGCTATAGATTCCTTAATAGAATTAATAAATAGTGCAAAACTCCCGAGTAGATCAATGGCGTTTATACTAGTAAACTCTTTCCTATATATTTCTTCAATACATTTTAATAGTTGTTCATTAATATGATCCAATCGAGTATTCGTCAACTTGTATTCATCAACACTTATATGCTTATGGTGAGCGACCTTATTCCTGCATTCATGGATTTCTTTTATCTGCTTTTCCCACATACAACCATCACCTATATCATTAAAACACCTCTCCCACAAACTTCTAGGTCTCATTCCATCAACTATTCTAATAATCTCTTCTTTTGATAGTAAATTTATTTGATTTTTTGACAGATTGTCTTCAAGATAAACGGGATAATTAACTTCACGAGGTTTAAATAAATAATCCTCCATTTGTTGCAAGTCAAACAGTTCCAATGTATCATTTAGAGACACATTGCCACCTTTGGATCTCTTTTTTAAATCGTCCATTTTTTCTTTTGGTATTGTCTCATTGCGCCAAGAATTGCCAAATGACTTAGTTAATACTAGCAACACAAACTGACGAAGCTTTCTCTCGTATTGAGCATATTTAGGATACAGTTTTTCTGATAACGTTGCTGAAACACCATCATAATCTCTTATAGCATTAACATATTTTTGATAATCCGTATCTCTAAAAATCAAATCATCCAATAACTGTAGTGATTTTATTCCCTTATTAAATCTCATGGATGAATGAAATCGGACTATTGTTCTGTTTGAATTTGGTATATTTTTGATTTCATATTCAATCACATCGTCTTCATCCACAAAAAAGCATCCTTCACCACGAGTAAAACCAGATTTTTCTAAACATTTTAAAAGGATCTGATCTAAAGGCTGAGTATTGTTATTATCTTTTTTTATCATTATATAATCCATATCAATATTCGCCATATAACAATGCCTCCATAAGATTTTCCTATAAAACTTATACTATGATGTTGTCATCCAACCCCATGTAAACACCCTCATTCTATGCATCCTCACTGTAAATCATCTGTATATCTCGAATAAAAGAATCCCTTTTCTTTTCCCAAATAATATCAGCCTTCTTGGTAATACCGAATTCTTTTACTATCTTATTATAAAGCTGATTTAGTTTATCCTTAAGCTCATATTCCGGTATATCAAGTTTTATTGATATTGAATCTCCATTAACGACCCCTGTCATATTTTCAAAGCCAAAACCCGGAACTAAAATAGACGACACCTCACTCCTCAACACCCATGCGGCGCCCATTTCATTTAAACTAACTGGACTTTTGTAATAGTTTTCCGAATGAACAAATATAACATGAAGGTCATGCTTCGAAAATAATTCCCTTAGATAGTCAAATATATTAGTATCAATAGGTATTCCATACCCTGGAAGCGAACTACAAAACACTTGTGTTTGATCCAACCCCATACCATCTAGAAGATTAACAATTTGTGTTACATAATTAACATCCTTTGATGAATGACTTATAAATATCATCGGAGTTTTTTCTGACATATGTTCACTCTCCTTTTTAGCACCATGCTTTTTTAATTCATATTCAGGATAATACTTTTCAATATTACGTCGTATTGCATTCAGTTTCCCTTTTAATTCCGTAAAACACTGCCTATCTTTATGTCCATTCATATTGTTATTTAAACAATTAAGCGTTTCTAAAACAAATAGATCATTAGTTCTTCTAAATATACTACGTAATTCGAGATTAATTTCCTGAGCCCAATCTTGGAATTCTTGTACATCATATATTAATTCTATCTTAGGTGCTCTATCACCACCAATTGAATGAAACAAACGCTCGATTTCTTCTGTTCTATCAATCAAAACTGCCAATCGTGGTTTATTCTCATCTTCTTCATCAAAGTAGTGTTTTCCATCGAAAGTAATACTTTGTACCCAAGCTCTATTATCTTCATATAAACATACAATTAATCCTTCCTTTTTTAACACGCCAAAAATATGATTCAAATCATCTTCCGAATAATCTGAACCAGCATAAAGCTCATCGACATATGCAGATAAATCGTTTGAATTATCAATCAATTTACGAAAAAAATCATTGTAAATCTTATTCACGGCATGTTTTCCTCTTCGAATTCTTTATCCTTGTATTCTCTGAACTAAGAATACCTATATATACCCATAAACACTAGATTAATATTTAACTAAAGAAATCAAATTCATCCACCGCAAAAGCGATGTCTATCTGGAACTCTTCACGGGATACCACAAGTCCATCGGCATCCGCAATCACAAGATAATATATCTCTTTGTTATCATATTTCAGTGATTTCAGATTGAAGCTGCACCTGAAGGTACGTTCCTGTCCGTTGTCGCTGGTCTTATCGGCAATGATCTTTGCAATATCACTGATCTGCTTTCCGCTGCTGTCCGTAAAATACAACTGATAAGTAGCGGCCTCTCTGTTATCTCCCACAGGCTCCTTCTGATAGAAGTTCAATGAGAAGATCATATTGCTGACCTTATGCGTAGCGGAAAGAAGGCTTACCTCTACAGGCTTTGTATCATACTTCTTCTGATTTCTCTGATATTCCTTGCTCTGGTTTCTAAGGAAATGATAATCAATGACCGGAACCACCATTTCCTGAAGGCTGATACCGCCATGCACGAAGTTAAGTCCACCGCCCAGTTTCTTAATTCGGACATTCTCCTTAGGTGCAAAGGCATCGTATTCAGATTTACCTTCAAGGAACTGTACCTTCTGAAGATAATCCGGATTGGAATCCTTCATCATGATAGCGAAACGCCTGCCGTATTCAACGATCCGATTGACGAAACCGGACTGATCTATCTTGTCATCTTCTGTCAACGGGCTGTAGGTATACAGGAATCCATGATCCGCTGTGAACAGGATATGTGTGGCTCCAAAGTCATTGCAGATGATCTTGGTCAGATTCTTAAGTTCCTGAATTGCATCATCACAAGCCGGGAATACCATCGTATCTGCCGTATGGCTTGCTTCATCGATGGTATCGTGGTAGATGTAAACAACATCCATGCCCTTAACCATAGCACTGCGATCCGCTCTCTTCGCGCTTACTAGATCATTATATTTAATGGCAACGCTGTTTCCGTTTGCATTCTTCAGTACCTTGTCACGGTATGCGGCATCAGTAGATACGCCGTCAGCCATAACCTTCAGCACTTCACCGTGAAGTTCCACTTCCAGTTCCTTATGTGGAAGCAATGCAGCCATACCGAACTTCGTGATCGTAGGGAAGATGCCCTGAACGTCCTGAAGCTTTACGTCTGCCTGAGTCTCACGCCTTAACTGCTCTGCAAGGGAAGCCGCCACCTCATAACGCAATGCATCGGATATAACTACGAACACTCTGCTGTCAGCATTGGCAATCCTATTCTTATAAAAATCTGTCTGCTGCGGGATTTCCAATATACGACCATACTTCTGAAGTTCCTCTGAACATACAGAAGACCAGTTCCCACCCAGCTGTCCGAGGAACCAGTTAGTATACAGACCTTCCACCTTCTCCATAACATGAGTAAACAGGTCATGAAGATCCGAATTATATGATTTCAGGCTCTCTCCGAAGCTCTTATGGAAGAGTCTGTAATAAGTATCCATCACATAATACTCGGATGTATATTCCTTCCAGACCTTCTTAGCATCTGCCGAATGGAAGCCTGTCGTGTGCTCTTTATAGAACGCCTGCATATTTGCCACCTGCAGGATTCCTTCATAATAATCTTTGAACTGCGCATAGCCTACTGTGGTACGACGCTTCTCAACTGTAGCCTTGATCACATCAACATCAATGATGTGATCGCTGATCTCTGTCATCAGCTTGACCAGGATTACTTCGTCCAGGCAAGGGAAAATCTCTGTATCCACCAAATCACTGACTTCCAGCTTCATAAAACGTGTCGGAAGCTTCAGTTCTTCTTCCACAGTCTTTGCAATCTCAGTCAGCTGTTCCTGATCTTCACTGTGCATCCAGTCAGATACAAAGTCGAAACAGAATGCCTGATGCGGTGATGAAATAAATCCATCTAACCCTGCAAGATATTCCAAACGCATCGTTCTGGTAGTAGCTGTCAGAAGCATATGTGTTGCCAGCATAGCGATATCATGCTGATCCGAACACAAACCTGCTCCCTGCTTCACCATGCTCCAAAATGCTTTGTCCGCACCATAATTTACGAATTCTCTGTACAGATAATTCGTATTGATATCCAGCCCTGCCTTAAGCACTTCCTTCATGATTGCCGCCGGTGTGACATCCTTCAGTCCACCAAGTGCTCCCATGACGGCCATGTGAAGCTGAGCAGGAACTGTCGGTGCCTTGCTCTGGCTTGCGATCTTATCTCTGCGGTTCTTCGCATTGAAATACTTCCGATATTCCTTTACCTGCTTACGCATAGCAGGCGTTGACGGGATACCCAGCTCGTCCATCCAGATGGATACCAGATCCGCCCGGAACTCTTCGCTGTACAGTTCTATATCCAGAAGCCAGTTATCTTCCGGTTTCTCATAAGACAGCGGACAATATACCAGATAGTTGTTCGTGGTGTCATCTACCGCCAAAAGTTTTTTCACCGCAAAGTTATTGGTTCCGGTCAGTACGACCAGCTTTGCATTATTCAGCGTAACCTCATCAAGCCTCTCCCGGAACTCTCCGTCTTCGTCGTACCAGAAAACGATACGGCGCTTATAGAACTCCGGAAGCGGTGCGGCAAAACGCTGATTCAATTCCTGTATGATCTTATCTGAATCCATAATAAAATGCTCAGCTCCTTAGTTCTCGTTTTTCAAAGTTTCTCTGACATATTTCCCGTCTTCCGTTTTCCAGGTAATCATTCCATTAGAAGTCCTACCTGCCACAAAGGAAGCTGCTGTTGAGAGCGTATCAAACTGAACATCCCTTAACAACACACCCTCTTCATCATATAAAGTATGATCATTAAGCATTTTCTTTACTGCGTTTGAAGGCTTAAATCCTTTCCCGTATCGAATGTTGATCCTACTTCCCTTTTTCACTGTCACTTTTCCATCAACATACACAGCTTTTGCTTCATACAGATTTTCTCTGGAAATAGTATGTAATTCTATTTTCACTGTTACCACCTCACTTTAGTTTGGCCAATACATCTTTTAACAACTCATAATTGTGCTTCACGCCATCATCCAAGTTTATTGATATCATCTGATCGGCCAAATGGTGAATCTTTTCTTCGTACAATCTTAATTCTTCTGCCTGATCACGTATTGTTGCTAATTGTTTATTTAGTCTTACACGGTCTGAAGCAGATGCATTGCTAACCCGTTGATCAAAATCTGCAATAGCTGTTCGATATCTCGACTGCTGTTCATGAACATAATCTGTTCGTATACGTGCAATGGTATCCGGCCGATAACGATGAATATATACTAAACATTTGAATCCATTTTTCTTTCCAGAATCAAACATCCAGTATATAGGACGTTTCTGATATATTTTCAAATGATCGGAATAAAAGTCATTTATAAAGTAGTTGCGGATAACTTCTCGTGATACACCTTTACCACCTAAAGCCTCGCTTATAAAACTAAGGTTTTCTTCTAATGATTCCTTACCGTAAACCACTTCAATAAACTTCACAAAGCGCCCTACAATATCGTCTTCAAAATATTCGTCATCGCAGATTGGTATAATTGCATCCTTGTCGGGCTTGAAAGATATGTATTTATTATCATCCCATTCCCCGCCAGCATAAATTACGCCTGGAAAATCAAGAGAATATCTACCAAACATACAACCAACAGCATACGATATTAAACTTCGAATATCCCTTTGTTTATCAATATTATGAACTGTGACCTCGCCATCTTGAACGACTGGACTTATCTCATCCTCAACACTGTAGGTATCGATAAACAACTCATTCATATGCTCTTCGTTATTCTTTAACGATCTGAATCTTTCAACAATTGTGTTTTCCCATTCGTTGTATACTTCCGATAAATGAGCGCCCCCATTTATAAGCGGATGAGCCAAGAAATCCCAGGAAGTCTCAAAAGAATCCCAGTCCGACTTAGAAATCTGTATATTAGCCTTAACAATTTCATCCACTTCTTCCTTATGGCCAAACAATACAGGAAGACTCTTAACATTTCCTGCCTGGTAGTTCAATGTAGGGTTAAGTAACTTCAATATTCCATTGCATACGGACGAAGACAAGAATCCCAAAACATAATCCAACTTATCATCATCCACGAAAAGTGTTGAGCCCGCCACATCAAACAGAAAACCATATGGTAAACTTCTTACTCCAAATCTGGACGAACTTATGAAAGTCCATGTAAGGCCATGACGGAAATAAAAATCATGCCCTCCGTTCTCTCGATGGCCAGACATACTATTCATGTATTTTCTTCCCGCAGCATCAAACCAAAGTACTTCCAAAAGATTGCCATACCAAAGTCGATATTCTCCACCTTTGTTATAAGGGAAATACCTTCCTTTGCTGTCATCCAACTGATCTATACTTTTAAGCGAGAAATCAATTTTATTCTTTTCTACTTCCCACCACTCTCTAACAAAAATATCATTTTTACCGGTGCCCATGCCAATCTTAACATCGGTAAAGTCCCCAATAAATTGTCCTTCATCAAAGGCCTTAAGAATATTATCCGAAGCCCAATATGCTACTGGATGTCCAGGAATTTTAAGGAAATCTTCTTGTCGGGAATAGTATCTTTCTCTATTACTTATGAACAACTTTTCCTTCTCTGCTTCTCCACTTACATCGACCAACCTAACATATGTTCCAACATAGTCATCGACTTTCTTATTAGTTGCCACAAATGCGGTCGTCTGGACAACTTCACCAGCTATTTCATCAAATGCACGAGCCCCCAAATGAGACATATTTATTATTGTTTTTCTTTCAATCTCATTTCTCAACTTTTCAAAACTTGCTAAAAACATCCATGCATTTTGTGTAATCATCGAAAAGAACCCTACCCTTGAGGTGAAGGCTCCACACCGTTCCATAAAAACAGCAAACAAATCCGATTTGCTGTTCGGATAGTTTTTCTTCAAGTAATTTGATAAAATAGCTCCCATTCCGCTTCCACCCATATAAGGAGGATTCGTAACAACAGCATGATATTTCTGAGATAATGATTCTCCAACATTTATTAAAACTTGCAATCTCTCAGAAGCTTCTATCTCCCCGTGTATATCCATTCTCATCTGACCTTCACTGATCCATCTCGGAACTGCGAAACGTCGTAATAGATTCCAATCGCAAGGTGTCACGTGAATAATGCTTCCATATTCTTTGGCATCATGCATTTCTTCCACAAGACGCATAGCTTCCTTGACAGCTTTTCCATACTCTTCCTGTGACAATCCAATTCCCATATCGTGCATAGGAGCAGAAGTTATGCCATTACTTTCTTCAATGGCATATACATGAGGTTGAGGAATACAAAGTTCACCATTCTCCTCTTTTTTATTAAAGAAACGGCGATCATATTGACGGGCTTTCATCATGACAGCAAAATAAGAAAGCTGTGCCGCTCTCTCATCGATATCCAATCCCCACAAGTTCTTTTCAACGATATTCCCAACTGCTTCACGTGCTGTATATCCGTAATCCTCGTAGATCTTTACAAGCACATCAAACATATAGCAGAGAATATGCCCGGATCCCATACAAGGATCGATGCATCGAATTTCTTCTGGTTTTAATTCAGCATATTCTTTACGTATTTCATCCAACTGTTGCTGGACATCAGCTTCCTGCTCTGCTTCATCCAGATAATACTTCCACTCAGATTTCAGAGTATCGTTTGGATGCCCTTCCAGCCACAAACGACCAAGACTGTTTTCTACCATATAACGAACGATCCAGTCAGGTGTGAACAGCTGTGTTGCAGCCGGTATGTTTTCTTTTGATATTTTTACATTCTTCTTAAGAGCCGCAAAAACAGCATCTTTCGGCTCGCTGTTGTAATACTGATATAACCAACCAATGATCTGTACCTGATCCGTCCAATCCTCTTCCGGTATCAATGCGATCATTTGCTCTATAACACTACCCTCACGGAGAAGATAATCCGGAAGGAGCAGCTCCGTATAATGTGCTATCTTCTGGAACATACGCGGTAATACACTGGACAAGGCATTACACTGAGTAATCAGAAGATACTTGTACAATTTCTCCGTCTTGTTAGCGTCCTTAAGTTCAAAGACCTTATCCATATTCAGCCCTTCAAGATCCAACCGAATAGCATCTGTCAGAATCTGCGGCTTGAACTCACCGTCTTCATTTGTAAACACTCTTGTGTGGCTCGGAAGATAATTGTTCACTTCCATAAATCTGAGCGCAGTAAAGCGGTTGAACCAGGTGTATGCAACTTCTTCCATAACCTGTTCAAATCCATCTGTCTTGATCTTTTCAATCAGAGCTGTTCTCTGCTTTTTCTCTGCATCCGTCAGAAGCCTCCCACCGATACTATCCGCATCGGCAGGAGTAGTCTTCTTCTCTGTAATCTCATATTGCTCAGCCTTCTGTGTGACACGTGCGATAAGCTCATTACGTGCCCAAACTGCATATTTTTTTATCGCGTTTTTGTCCATTTGATAAATTCCTCGTCTGTAAATTTGCTGTTTTTTACACGATCATCAGCAACTTTATATCTTTTCATAAGCGCTTCTAACAATATCCGTTGTCCTTTTGACATATCAGGTCCAATCAAAACTCTTATTTCAGATACTGCTTTATCATTCAGTTTAAAGAATATGGCATCATCATCTACAGGGTTAGGATAATTAATCCCCATCATGTTATTTATGTTATAATAACGTTTTGATTCTTTTTTTCCGTCAAAAGATCCAAAGATACGAAATCTGCATTCTTTCTGAAATGACCATTCTGGTATTTTAAACCGTCCTAAATTATCAAGTTCAATTTCCCACTCATCAGATATCAAATCAGGGTCTTCTATTCTATCATAAGATATTTCAATCAGTTCTGGCATAATCTTGGGTATTTTAATGTCTAGCAATGGTTTTAACTTCGGTTTATCGATATTATTAATATCGTAATTGAGATCAAACATATCTATTGGTAACTCTATCCTAACCCCAGTTTTCCTATTTGCATACATATCCCACATTGGAATTGATTCCTCTGCTTCACGCGTCCAACAACTCACAAAGCAACACTTGCCAAGATTCTCTCTGACACTTTGGATTTCCCCATTTGTTCTTGAAAAAGCCTTAACATTAACATATTTCTCCAACGGATCATCAACTCCGCATAAATTACTAAACCTAAGCTTTTGTGTATCAAGAATCAACGCAAGTGTTTCAAGCGTTGTATAATGATATAAAGTATCCATATACCCCCCACTATTTTAAATTTATACCATCCGAATCTTTAAGCATATTTCTTAAATAATCCCTGATTTTCTCAACATAATTATCTATATCGACATCTGTTTCTAATATTGCTGACTTCAGAATTGATTGACGGAATACCGTCTTATACTTTTTCTCTACAGGAGGCTCAACAGGTGGCTCAATTGGTGGCTTAATCGCATTCTCAATCTTAGTCACAGCATCATCACGATACTTCCACATGAGAACAGGGAAGCCTTCCATAAGCGCAAGGCTTGTTGATTCATTTGCCTTTTCCATTTGTTGAGAATAGAATATATCCGCTCTATCGCTTATCGCCTTTGTCTGAGCATTATCTCTATTAACAGCATTATGGATTTCATCCATACATTGCCGGATTATCTCAAACAACTCTGCTCTCTTAACATCAAGCATTGCATCATGAGATGTTTTTACTTTTGCCATCAATCCATTCAATTCCGGTATTTTCCTGTAATCATACCGCCCATTAACAGGTACCATCGTAATCAATCGAATAGCATTAAGCGCTGTATTAGCATCTTCATCCTTCTTGATATAATCCAAATCATTTCTCAAATCCGCCTCAAACCCAACAGCTGCATCAAATACAGATACCTGTGTTTTGAAAAACGCCTCCACATTCTGCATAGCTTCCTGAGCGTCATAAAGATTATTCTCGCGCTGAAGGACACGATCTATCAGTGCAAAGTTATCTTTCTGCTGAGATAACACATCATTAACTATCGTTAAAGAATCTGCGATCAATCCTTTATCCGGATATTTATGGCCATCATATTTAGCTAATAAATCCTCATGATGTTTCTTCAGATCTTCAAATTTCTCTATAATAAACTGAATTAATCCGTCTTCATCTGCCGGAACGTCCATAACATTAAAATAATCTCTCATGAAATCCTTAACAGCCTTCAGTTTTGTTGGAGATATCACATGTCTCTTTGAGATTTGTGTTTTACCAATCTCACTTTTCTTTCTAAGCATATCTGGAAGCTTAGAATTATTTGGCTGTATAGTTGAACCGGCATATTTAATTGTCACTCTCTGTCCAACAATCAAAAGAGCTACTACTGCTGCAATATCTATTTCTCGCCATCCATAAGGAATCGCTTGATATCTGCTTTGAACGTCAGCCATAGATGTCGGAAGATTTCTCTTATCTTGCATATCTAGATATTCTTCAACCTTTGCTGCCGCATCTCTATTAGGCTCAGTTCCAGGAATCATATTAACCGCTCCTGTCAACAGAGCAATTATGTCAGCATCTGACTCCGCATTTTCTTTAATTAGGTCAAGATCACTATACACATGAGATACCAAGTACTCTAGAGCTTGATCAATAGCATTCTTAGCTTTTCCCTTTTGAATCTCATACTCTCTCTTTGCAGGATCTTCTTCTTTTGTCGATAATGTCCCTGCTTTTATCTCAATCTTCTCTCCATCCACAAAAAAGCCAGCTTCGTAAATAGCTTTTGCAAGGTTTATCTGAGCAGTTTGCTCATATTTATCTGCTTCATTCTGGTAGTTTGTAATAATGTCTCTCACACTCTTAGGAAGCTGTGCGACATTCCTTTGTTTTACGTACTTACGTATCTTCATCGCACTCTCGAGTGCTTCATAATATGGTGTGTCTGCCAGAACCAATATTGCCTGTCCTGAAGATTCAGACATAAGTCTCAGATCTGATTTTTCTATTTGATCAGTAGCTATAGTCAATATTCTTAATTTCATGCCACCGGTTGACGCTCCAACAACAGTGTTATCCACCATCTGGTCAAACGCAAAATCATACTTATCATAACGATACTTCTTTGTTGTGTAGATATCTCCAAAGATCATATGAGCTATACGTTCAACAATGGCAGCTGTATCTACCGGTGTATTTTTAATCTCTCTTTGAATGTCCTGCTCTTCATCAGTCAGGAAGTTATATACATCACCCGTCCTACCGATATAATTCTGGCTCAAAAGACGATCAAGCGAACCTCTAACCTGTTCCCTCATGATAATCTTGTCCATACGGATATCATCAGCCATAAGGATGACGATATTATCAAGATTAGCTTTGATATCATCAACATAACGAACCAAATACAAGAGTTTCAGCAAATCCACATCCTGCTGTTCAATTCCGGCTTTCAGATCAGCCGCCTTTTGACAGCGCTCTATAACACGTCGAATCGAACTATCAAGGAACGTATGAACAGTGTCATAAAACAGATAGAACGGTGCCAAAGCATATTCGTCCTTATTCTCTATCTTCTGCGCTGCCTCCTGGAATCCGGACAGCATAGAACGCTCGCCTCCTGATAGATGCTTACCTGAATTACCATGTTTACGTATTTCAGAGAATACTTTCTGCATCAAGATAAACTGATATGGCACAAACGGGAAGTTTTTAGCAAACTCTCTCGGTCCACTAAATCCCTTTATATCCATTATTGCATCTGAGAAACTGAATAGGTTTCTCAGAACAGAATCGTTTGAATTATATGTTTGCTCTAACTGAGGAATAGCGTTTTCCTTCTTACAAAGGATACGTTTTTGAATAACCTCATCAGCTGATGACGATGTCAATGAAAGACGTGTAGTAAACCTGGCTTGAATTCGTGAGAACTCATCCTGTCTTGTTTTTATTATTTCATCAATAGCTTCCTGTCCGGTACATACAACCCATATTTTGCCTAAGCACTCACTACCAATTTTTTCAACCAATGATTGCAGATTAAGCAAAAGATCTATGCTTGATCCTATATACTGCCCAACCTCATCAATCATAAAAACTAAGCGATAGTCTTTAGGTTTCTTCTCAACATATTCCTTCATCTCAGATACAAGCTGAGCTATGGATGTTTCTACAGTTTCAGATCCATTGAAC